>Ga0208719_1000019_pt1 | contig 48558 bp, 30 predicted proteins | sample LakMenEpi30Jul09_FD_150747 | JGI IMG/M metagenome (GOLD analysis project Ga0208719, IMG submission 150747) | Freshwater microbial communities from Lake Mendota, WI - 30JUL2009 deep hole epilimnion (SPAdes) | ecosystem: Environmental > Aquatic > Freshwater > Lake > Epilimnion/Euphotic zone ... | reverse complement strand
ATAAGAGTATTAAAATAAAAACCTATGAAACTAAAACCATTAATTAATGAAAAATTAAGTAATCAAAAAAGGCTAACTATTACAGCTTTAATTATAAGTTTATTTGTTTTAACAGCACTTTTACTTTCATCATTTAAAACTAAAATAAATGATAAACCTTGTACACATTGTCAATACATACAACAGTATGAAGATTTTCCATTACATAATGAAGGTCAACCTGAAGGTTATGTTAATGAAGATTCTACATTTATGATTTTTCCAATATTAGATTTTGAAGGATTTAAAAATCAAAGAATTACTACTTTAAAAATTATATATAAAGATGGTCATTATTGTTCTGCAAGATCAGGATTTAAATTTATTTTATCAGATACTTCATTTACTGTTTATACAGAACCTTACATGTCTTGTAGAATAACAGCATTTCCAGTATTAACTACTAATCAAATTAAACTATTAAAGTCTAAACTTATTGATTCTATACAAGTAGTTAATTTAACAACATATCATACTTTTAATCACAAAATAAATAATCCTCACTATTTTATTAATGCATTAAAACCAGACAAACAATAAAATTTAATTATAAGGAATATGAAAAAATATCTATTTACATGCTTTTTGTTATTTTCAGCAATAATACTAATAGGACAAATTCCTACACCTAACCCAAAAGATAGAACAATATGTGTAGGATCTACATTAGTTTTTGGTGATACACCAATAGACCCTGCAGCAGTATATAGTTTTACAATAGATAATGGTGAAACTATTACTAACATAAGTGCTAATACTCAAGGACAAGTATTATTTGAAAATACAGGCACATATAATGTTACAATAACTAAACTTTTAAATGGTTGTACAATTAATCAAAGAGGTACTATAATAGTACAACCTAATGGAATACTTACTGCACAACCTATAACTCAATGTATTGATGTGCCTAATGTTATAATTAATGGTCAACCTACAGGAACTATATTTACACCTACAAATGGTGGTACAATAGCAGGTAATATATTTACACCTAATAATTCTGGAGCATATACTTTAAATATGAGTTATACAGATGCTAATGGTTGTTTATCAACAGGAAGTATTAATATTACAATTAATCCATTACCAACAATAAACTTACAAACTAACTGATATGAAACTTTTAAAAGTAATAAGTTGTGCAAAAGAAATAATAATATTAGGATCATTATTTTTATTTACAGTACTTAATGTAAAAGCACAACAAAAATTTCAGTTATGTGATGAAGCTATTATTAAAAATTACATTGTTAAAATTAATGATGGTAAATTAGAATATATAGATATACAACCTTCACTTTATTATCAGGTTAATAATAATACTTTATTAGTTAAATATGATAAAATAGGAATATTTGTAATTACAACATCAGCAATTAATGAATCATGTAATGCATATAAAGATCTTATTGTAGAAGTTATTGAATGTTTAGAAACAAGAATTTATATACCTAATTCTTTTTCTCCTAATGGTGATGGTATAAATGATATTTTTAAATGTTATGGAGTAAACATTTATGAATATAAATTAGAAATATGGAATAGGTGGGGTGAATTATTGTTTGTGTCAAATAATATTAAAAATGGTTGGGATGGATATTATAAAGATCAATTAGCGTTTAGTGGATTGTATCCAGGGAGAGTAATATATAAAGATGTTAAAGGCATCTTTTATTTAAAAAATATAAAAATACATTTAATATAATTAGACATGAATTTAAGTAAAAATTTCACATTGCAAGAAATGTTAAAATCTCCATCAGCTTTAAGATGGGGATATGATGAACAATTTAAACCTTCACAAGAGGTCATTGATAATTTAAAACTATTAACTAATAATGTTTTACAACCTATTAGAGATATAATTAAAGACAGTATTAGTGTAACATCAGGTTATAGATGTCCTAGATTAAATGCTAAAATAGGTGGTGCTTATAGTATTGTTAATGGTAAAGTAGTACAATCTAGTCAGCATGTATATGGTGAAGCAGCTGATATTATATATGTAAAGAAAGGTGTTGAACATAATAACCTTATAGTAGCTGCTATTAAAGAATTAATTGCAGATCCTGATTTTAAATTTGATCAATGTATATTAGAATTTGGTACAGATTTTAATCCTGATTGGATACATATATCATATTCTAAAACAAGAAACAGAATGCAAGTATTAAGAGCATATAAGTTAGGTAAAAAAACAATGTATAAAGAGTGGAAACTATAGAATATTCTTCTGAAACAATTAGATTAAAAGAAAAACTTTCTACTGAAAGAAGGTTTTTTCTTATTATTATAGGATGCTTATTATTATTAAGCTCAATATTTTATGTTAATTTTTCTAATTTAGAAAAAGAGTCTGTCTATTCTTATAAAGAAAAGATTGTAGTAGATACTATTACTTTCCAAAGAACTACATATGATACTATTAGAGTATCAGTACCTCAACCAATTACTTATTATGATACTGTAACTAATGATACTGTAAATAAGTATGTTAAAGAGTTTGAAGATTCTTTACTTGAAGGTACACTATATGCTATTAGTAATGGTGAATTATTAGATTGGGGATTCTATTATAAACCATTATTTCCTAAATATATAACTACAACAATAACAAATACTAAGTTTGATACTGTAAAAGTGAAAGATAACTCTTTAAAAATATTTTTAGGTGCTCAAGCCAATTTAAGTAAACAGGTGAATTTTGATATCTATCCTTCACTATCTTTGCATAAAAATGATCTATTGTTTACAATAGGTTATTCACCGTTAAATAGATCAACAATATTAGGTTTAAATATACAGTTAAAATGACTACATTAAACAAAATGATTTATCAAATTTATGAAGCACTACAAATATCAGTAGATGATACTTCATTAGATAAAAGGTTAATAGTAGATTTGATAAATCAAAACAGAGAACTTTGGATAAGAAGGGAAAATAAAAAAAATAAAAGTATTGACCCTAAACTTATTCAAGATTTAAAATGTGTAGAATTAGAACTTGTAGATAATAGTACATGTTGTGAAATTACTACAGATTGTAAAATATTAAGGTCTGTTCAAAAACTACCTAATCCTGTTGAGTTTCATTCTGATAAAGCAATTACAAGAGTAAGTAGTATAAATATAATGTCTATACCTATTATATTTATGGATTATGACCATGCTATATATTTTGGTAATGGTAGATATAATACTAAATCATTAGGTGCATTTTTAAAAAATGGATATTTGTATATAATTGCTAATAAAAGCATGAAAGACTTATTAATTGAAACAGTAAATGTTCAGGGAGTATTTGTAGATCCATTAGATGCTGCAAGATTTACTGATTGTGATGGTCAATCATGTTTTTCATGGGATTCAGAATATCCTTTAAATCCTTGGATGTGGCAATCATTAGTTAAACCTAATGTACTGGAAGAAGCTAAAACTAAAAGAACACTTTATAAAGATGAGAATAATAATAGCAAAGATGATGCTATTCCTTCAATAAATGTAAACTTTACTAATGCTGGTACAGGTGTTGGTAAATCTAAACCTGATGAGGAAGAATGACAAGAAAAGGTAAACCTGATAAATTTAAGTGTAATTTAAAACACAAAGATTTATATGAATATTATAAGTCTAATGTTAGTCAACCATTAACTCATAAACAACATTCTCAAATAATGGATGATGTTTTTGAAGCTGTTATGCAAATGGTTATAAAAGAAGGTTTATCAATTAAGTTTCCATATAAATTTGGAAAGCTTGAAATACAGAAGCGTAAGCAAAAAATAAAATATAATGCTGATGGAAGTGTAAATAGAATATGTTATAAAGTAGATTGGCAAAAAACTAAACAACATTGGAATGAAATTTATGGTAATCTTAGTTTTGAACAGTTAAAAGAAATTACTAGTAAACCTAAAATCTATCATAATAATAAGTTTAGAATGTCATTTAAATATTTAAAGACTGAAGCTCAATATAAAAATAAATCTGTTATAATGTTTATACCAAGTAGAAAATGGTGTAGAGAATTAGCACATCATTTAAAAACAGATCCTTATAAAACAGATTATAAAGAACAATACTAATGTTAATTAAAACTATGGAACATAATAAAAAACGCTGGGAAAAATCACAAACAGCAGATGGTATAACTAAAAGAATCTGTGTAGAACAGGTTGAAAATGGTTATGTAATTAGTGTAGAAAAATATGGTCAATCTGGTGAAAGTGAAAAATATACTAATGAATGTAAAAAGTATATATCTAAAAAAAATCCTTTAGAAGGAAGTGAACCTAAGACAGAAGAAGAATCTCATGAAGAAAAAGTTTTAGAAGGTTTAGAAAAACTTAATGACTTAATCTTTTAACTATGGCATCTTCAGGAAAAACAGTTAGCTTAAAAACAATTGTAGAAAGAGTATATTTAGATTTTGGGTTTAGTTACTCATTATCTTATTCAGAAGCAGCTGAATGGACAGGTAGCATACTTGCTTTAACTAAAGCACCTATTGTTTTACAACACAAAGTTCAAGAAATTATTATTGATGAATCTAAAGGTGAGTTACCTTGTGATTTAGAAAGTATTGTACAAACTGCAAGAATTGTACCTGCAGGTGGTGATGGTTGTACATCAATGGTAATATCTACATTAGATAGAGGTACAGAGTATGTAGAAGTATCTGCTATTGATATAGTTAACAGAAAATTTAAATTATGTGGATGTAATTCTTTTACTACATGTGATGAATGTACTCCTGAAGGATGTGATCCTAAAACACCTATTATAAGATCTGCAGGTGGTTGTACTACTAAACCTAGTTATAGGTTAGAACCTATGAGATGGGCTACTGATAATTTTCATACTAAGCAGCATTGCAGTGATTTTGATTTTATTTGTAAATCAGCATCTACATACATTGTAAATAATAACTATATATTTACTAATTTTGAATCTGGAAAAGTCTTAATGGCATATTTGGCAATACCTACTGATGATGAAGGTTTACCAATGATACCTGCTGATGAATCCTGGAGACAAGCTGTTACTTATGAAATAGCTTATAAAATAGCATTTAAAATGTTTATGCAAGGTAATATAACAGATAAAGTATTTCAAATGATAGAAAGAGAAAGAGATTGGAAAGTTGCTCAAGCAGTAAATAGATCTAAAATACCATCTGTTGATGAAATGGAAAGCTTTAAAAACCAATGGTTAACACTTATACCTAATTACAATAATCACTCTACATTCTTTAAAAATATGCAATTACCACAAAAAATGTTTAACCATCCATATAGATATTTTTAATTATTTAAATAATGCCAATAACAAAAAACACTTGGAATAAAGGACTTAGTTCAGATTTATCAAAACTTAAATCACAACCTGATAGTTATTTGTATGCTAAAAACATAAGAGTAATAACTGATTTAGGAGAATCTACATTAGCTGTAGAAAATATAAGAGGTAATAAATATTCATTTAGAATACCTGCTGTATCAAGAACTTTTAAACTTGATTTTACAGGACTTACAGGATTAGTAACATTAAATTTTTTTAGAATTCATAATAGTTTAGGTTTTACAGGAACTATTACAATTAATGTTACAGGTACTGATACTGAAATAATTGCTGAAAGAATTAATGATCAATTAATAGCAAATCCTTTTCCTTATTCACAATATATAAAAGCTTATTATAATTCTGATTATATAGTAATATATGATTTTTTACCACAATCTGTAAGAGATGGTAATCTACCTATTGTAGGTACTACAACAGGATTAATATCAATTACAAGTCCTGAATTTACACCAACAACAATACCTGTTAGAACAAATGAAATTGTAAATCATACAATATTAGGTTGGGGATATTATAATGATAATTTAGTATTAATTACATGTGCTGCAAATTCAACATCTGAAACACCTTCTGATACGGAAGGATTTATATGGGATGCTAAATATATTAATTCCACAAACCTTATTGAAAATGAAGATACTACTGCACAAGGTGTAGTATATTTAAATCCTCAATATCATCTTAAATATGCTGGTAAATTAAATCTATCAAGAGAATATGCTATAGTTAAACATTTAAAATGTAGGTTTGAAAATGTTGATATTGCAAGAATAGTATGGACAGATTGGTATAATCATCTTAGAACATGTAATTTATTAGATCCTCAAATATGGGCAACACCTGAAGAGTTATTTGATTATATTCCTAACCATATACCTCAAAAACCTATTGTTAGAAGATTAATTCCTGGTGGTACATTACCTACAGGTAAATATCAATATTATTATCAGCTTTACTCTAATCAAGGTGCTAAATCTACAATATCACCTGTTAGTAATTTAATTACATTGTATGCAGGTACAACTGCAGGAAATACATTAGATTATGCTAATCCTGGAAATGTTCCAGGTACTTCTTCACAAAAATCAGTTCAAGTTGATGTTATTAATTTAGATGTCAATTATGATACAATAAGATTTGGATATGTAGTATATCAGATTCCAGATTTTCCAGAAGCTTTCTGGTTTGATGAAAGACCAGTACCTGATGATGGTACTATTACTGTTGTACACAATGGTAATGAAAATGATATACCAATGGATTTTACTGAAATAGCTAATCTTAATAGACCTCCTGAAGTATATAAAACTATTGAAGTTGCAAGAAATAGATTATTTGCTGCTAATGCAAGAACTACATATTTTGATTTAACAGATGTATTTGATGCAAGAGCTTATAGATTTTCACCAATAGGCCCTCCATTATATGCAGATTTATATAATGATAGTGATGTTTTTGGTACACCTTCTGTAAGAATAGAAAGTAATGGTTCATCTATAACAGATGTAATTATAAATGGAATATCTGGAAATACATTAGATCAAATACCTGAAACATATGATTTAATAAACCCATTTAATAATGAAAACTTAGATCCTGCTTTAAATCCATTTAATGGATTAGATTCTACTAATCCTAGTATTGGAGGTTGGTTAGAAAAGTTTTTAGCTAATGATCAATATAGATATCAATTAGATGGTGCTACACTAGGTGGTTCAGGATTAAATATATCATATAGATTTACAACAGAAGATTCAGTTGTACAATCAGGAGGTAATTATCTTCCTACAGATTCACCTTATATTAGACCATTACCTGATTATAATTCAGCATATACAGGAGAATTTAATGATACATATATTTATCCAGGTGGTAATGGTCAATCATTAGATACTCATAAAAGTTCTTTATTTGAAACATTATTTGTAGGATATGCAAGAGGTGAAGTATATAGATTTGGTATTGTATTTTATGATAAAAAAGGATTTCCTTCTTATCCATTATGGATAGGAGATATTAAATTTCCATTTGCTTCAGATCAAGATAGTTCTTCATTAACATATGGTCTTACAAAATATGATTCTGATTCAAGTACATTATTTCATGATATAATTACAAAACAAATAGGTATTGAATTTACATTAGATACATCAACTGCACAATTTCAAGCAATTAAAGATCAAATAACAGGATGGTCTTATGTAAGATTAAAAAGAGATTTGAATAATTCTTCAAGATTAGGTACAGGTTACATTCAACCTACATTAGCAGATAATGGATTTACTTATGCAAACTTAATACCTTTTAAAAACGATAACAATAATATTAATTTAAGATGGTGTTATGAACAAGATAGTGGTGGAAATCCAATTTCTCCAAGTAAATATATAATAGCATTACAAACATTTAATGCTCCTAATTTTTATACAAGAGCAGCAGGTGATTTTCAACCAGGAGATTATATTAGATTTTTAGCAAGAACTACTTTTATTAGTGTTAGACCTAATTATGGGATAAAAATAAATAATCCTGCAATATGGACAGGTGCTGCAAATTGGAATGGTTATTATGTTAAACCTAATGAATATAATTATCAATACACTGATGCAGCTATTATAATTAATCAAAGTCAAACAGCTGCTAATTATAAATTTCCAATATTAGACAAAGTATTTGTAAATTATTCAACAAATCAAAATTCAGTTCCTGCTGCTGCAATAAATCAACAAACTAGTCCTGTTGTTTCTTTTAGAAATATGACTTCTGCATTATATGCAGATATAAATACTAGTGAATATGGAGAATGGGGTGGAGAATGTGATTTAGTAGCTTTTGATAATACTAATCAATATTTTCCTTGGGCAGCAAATACATTACTTACTGTAGGACATCCTGATACATTTAATGTTTTTGAAAGTTCTGAAAATAATAATGAAATTTATTTAGGATTATATTTAGTATCATATGAAAGATTTTTAACTAAACAATATGGAGGTGATACTAGAGCAGCAAGATATTCTAATGAATATATACTTACTAATCATTTTATGCCTTATGATAAAGATACTGTAACAGGATTAGTTATTAATGGTGTATGGGGTGGAGATACTTATGTAAATTTATTTGATTATCAAAGATCTAATGTTAATTATAAACAAGGTTCAGGATGGGATGCTGCTCCTAATAATGATAATAATACAGCTGTTGGAGTATTTTATCCTGCAGAATCTTTCTTTAATACAGAATTAAATACTAAAGAACAACATGCTTCTGTTAGATTAAATCAACCAAGCGGGAGTGATAGTATATTTGCAGCAAGTTATATATACAATCCAGCATATTCTCAACAAAATACTACTAATGTATTTATATCAAAAGCTTATTTACAAACTAATATAAAATATGAACCTCATACTATATATGGTTCAGAACCTAAATTAGATGGTGAAAGATTAGATGCATGGAGATCAATACTAGTAAACAATGCATTAGGTGTTAATGGTAATTATGGTGAGATAAATAGACTAATAGAGTTTAAAGATAAACTATATTATTATCAAAATGATGGTTTTGGTATAGCATCTGTTGATGAAAGAGTACTTACTAATGAAGGTGATACTACACAAACTCAATTAGGTACAGGTACTTTACTTCAAAGGTTTGATTATATATCTACTGAAACAGGTAGTAAACATTCATTTGCTGTTGAAAAAACAGGTTCAGCAATTTATCATTATGATGCTTTTATTAATAAATTATTTAAGTTTTCATTAGATAGTGGTGCAGCACCTATAACAGATATAGAAGGTCTTAGTGGATTTTTTAGAACTGCATTTGTTAATAGTAATTTAAAATCATTAGATAAACTTACAAGAATTTCAAGAGTAGGTATAACATCAGGATATAATTCAGAATACAATTCTATATATTTTACATTCTTTGATACTTCTAATGGTATAAAACAAACTATATCATATAATGAAGCATTAGAAGCATTTGAATCTTTTTATGACTTTTATCCATCATTATATATTAATATGAGAAAAAGATTTCTATCTATATTGTTTGAACCTACAATAAGTTCAGCTAATGATAGAGTTTATATACATAATATAGGTAATAGAAATATATTTTATAATACTCCATATTCTTCAGAAATTAAATTTAGAGTAAATGATAAATCAGATTTTGTTAAAACATTTGATAACTTTCAATTAAATACTGAAGTAATATCACCTTTAGGTGTTCAATTACCATCAACAGTTACTCAAATGCAATTATCTAATGATTATCAAACATATCCATTATCAAATGTTAGCTTTGAGCAAAAGATTAGAAGTTGGAGATTACAAATACCAAGAGATGAAACTAATCCTAACTTAACTATTAAACCAAGATTTTCTGATAAATATCTTGATGTTACATTTAAATACCTTGATGTATCTAATAATTTATTTAGATTGCATGATGTAATAACTGAATACTCATTAAGAAGTAAAATACTACCTAGATAATTATGGCTGAAAAAAATTCACTTTGGAAAAATATCAGGAAAAAAGCTGAACAGAACAGAAGAACTGGTGCTACACCTAAGAAACCTACTACAGAAATGCTTAGGCAAGAAAAAAAGATTAAAGCTAAGAAGTATCAAGATGGAGGTCCTGTTAAAACAGATAGATATGGTAATCCTATTGATGCTAAAGTTGAAATAAATCCTAATTACATTAATAGCGAATATGACCCCAGAACTAATACAATATACTTAGGACAAGATTATAATGATTTAGATGATTATTGGAAATCTAAAATACTAGCTCATGAAAATTATCATGCTTTTCAGTTTAATGATGGTTATAGTACAGAATTACCTTATGATGTTCCATATAAAAAACCAGCAATGCCAACTACTGATGATGAATTTTATGGGTATCATAATAGAAAAATAAATGAATCTTTTAGAGGTATTGATAAATTTAAAAAAGATTCTGAATTTCAATTTGTTCCTGATGAAGTTGTTTTTGATAAAGCAGTTAATGAAAATCTTTATAATGATCCAACAACATTAGAAGGTGAAGCAAGAAATTATGAAAGATCTGGTGAATTTACTTCAGAAGAAAACTTTTTAAAAACTTTAGAACAACAAAAAGCTAAAGGTGGATATATGTATGCTAATGGAGGTGGAACAAAAGATAAGATTGTAAAAATAATGCAACCTGAAAGTAAAAAGTTATCAGAAAGATCTTGGTATAACTCAGCTACTGGAGAAATTAAAACTGCTTTAGTAAGTCCAGATAACAAAACTTGGCAAGAAGTTGAGTTTGATATTAATGGTAAGCCTACTACAAAAGGTATGATTAAACATCAATTGCCTGAAGTAGAGATTAGTACAGATAGTCCAGACTATGATAGTGAAGGGTTTAGAAAGCTTCTAGGAGAAAAACCATTAGAGTATGTACCTGTAGAGTCTGCATTATTACCTGCAAGTTTACCTTTTAAAGCAACTACAGCTTTAGGTAAAGTAGGTAAGCTTGCAGCAGAAGTTGTTAATCCTATTGGAGGATTTAAAGCTACACCTAAAAAACTATCTAGTTCTAGTAATGTTGCTCCACAACAAATGGGATTTTTTAATACTAAAGGAGCTTTACAAAAATACCCTAAAGGTAAATTAACTCAAGAAGAAATAAAAGCATTTAAAAATTCAGATTATTATAAACAAAGTGTACAAGAACATTTAGAAGTAAAAAATAAATATGGAGATTCTTGGACTTTACCTAATTATGCAGAAGAGGCTTTAGAAGAAGCTATTGCAACTGGTAATAGAAATAGAATAAATCCTATATTATATGGAGGTAGAAATTGGGGAGCTGCTGATTATACAATTGCAGGATTAGCTGGAACTGCATATCCTGGATATGCTGGAATAATGGGTTTAGCATTTAGTCCTCCTGCTGTAAAAAATAAAGTATTAAATTCTGCAGGAATAACTAGTACACCTGGAAGTTTAAGTTCTAGGGATACAACTATAGATTTAACTAATAGAAATATGGATTTTGCAAAAGTTAATCAAACTGCAGATGGTCAAATGATATTAGGAGGAGAGTTTATAGAAAATACTAATAATACTGTAAGAAAGGCTAAAGATTGGTTGTCTGCTACAGATACATATTCTGATAAAGAATATCCATCTAAAACTATACAATCTTTTTATGGTATAGAAGATGGTAAATTTAAAGTAGGAAAAGCTTCAGATTTTAATTCTAATACTGAAATAGTACCAAGAAGGTTTGGTGCAACTAATATTAATAAAGCTGTATTAAATGAAGGAGCAATGAGATTATTAGATAACCAAGGAAATCCTATTTATCAAAACACTCCTAATACAGGTAAATTTATTTTGTATTCTCCGTCTACAAAAAAATCAGAATTTAATTATATATCAAGTGGAAAAAAAGGAGTTGATAAAGTAAATAGATTTTTAAAACAAAATAAAGATGCTCAGTATATTCATTTAGATAATGGTAGATATGAATTTTACGGTATAAATTCAGATGGTCTTACAAATCAAGATTATAGAGATTATTATCAACAAGATTTAGAAAGAGAAGGTAATCCTGGATATAATATGATTTTAAAAGCAGAAGGTGGTTATTTTCCTACACAAGGTCCAGGAAATGGATTGTTTAAAGGTTATGCTAAAGGTGGTTACATGTATGCAGATGGTGGTGCAATAATAGATCCTCGTGGTCAATGGGCTCATCCTGGTAAACGTACAATAGTACCATCACCTACAGGTCAAATTACTATGCAAGATGTTCCTTATCCTGTATATGGAGAAGATGAAACAGGTTATGGTCAAATAATGTATCCAAATAATGAATATCAATTTCCTGGTCAAATGATACATGAAACACCTATGAAAATGCAAGGAGGTGGTACTTTTCCAAAAGTATATAATTATGGAGAAAGAACATTGCCTTTTGGATTTAGAAGAGGATTTATTGATATACCTGGAATGGGTTATGATGATTTTAAAACTAATCCATCACTTAATTATATTAAAAATAATTGGGATAAATTAACTCCAGCTGAAAGACAAATGTTTATTAGTGGGAGTAAAAAAGATGTTGGTGCACATATAGAAAATGCTATTAATACATTTGCTCCATTAGTTTTAACAGCAGGAACAGCTTATCTTAGTAAAAAAGGATATGATTGGTTAAGAGATCCTAAAAACAAACCTGTAATTAATAGATTTAAAAGAGAAATACATCCTAGTAGATTAATTAAAAATGTTGGAGATTTATTTAATAAAGAATCTGAATTTACATTTGCAAAAGGTGGATCTGTTAATAATAGTGAAGATGATGTTTTTAAATCTAGTTCAAATATTGGAAAAGAATTTTCTAAACCTGTAGCTGATTTTTATACTACTTGGATGAATAGTGATGAAACTATAAGAAGGTTTGATGAACTTTTTCCTGCATTACCTAGTGTTATAGATAAAATTAAATATGATCCTGATGATTTACCTCAAATACTTAGTGAAAGAAATATATATAATATTGAACATAAAATACCTGGTTTTGAAAAATCTATAGCAAACACTAAAGTTTTATATAATCCAGATCCTGTAATTAATCAAGAATTAATTAATAAGTATATAGCAAATTTAAATCCTAAATATAAAGAAGAAGTTCTTAAAAGCATGAAAAAAAATCCTCAAGGATTTACTGATCCTGAAGGTAATATAATTGTTTTAAATCCTGATGTTAATGCAACTGATAAATATGATCCATTATCAATAGTAACACATGAAGGTGGTCATACATATGAAATTGAAACTAAAGACGGTAAAAAACCATTAGCTAAAATAATGATGGCTAAATTTCCTACACCAGAAGATAATAGTGTAATAAATGAACTTGAAAGAGAAGAACTTTATCCATTTTTAATGCAATTAAGATTTGATCAGAAGTTTAAACCAGGTGAAATAATTACTCCAGAAAGATTACAAGAAATAAAAAAATCAGGTTATAATAATCATTTATTTAGATATTATAATAATGAAGTATTATCTAAAATATTAAATACATTAGCAAGTAATAAACAACAATCTCCTTATGAACAATATGCAGCTAAAGGTGGTTATTTATATCAAGATGGTGGTGACATAAATCCAGGTAAACAAAAAGCAGTTGTATCTACTACTTCAGTAAATACTAAACTTTTACCTCAAGAAGTTATTGAAGATTTTAATAGGTATGTTTCAAGAATACCTTTGCCTCCTACTAAAATTATTGATAAAAGAGTATATAATCCTGTTACAAAAACTAAAATAAAACCAACTAGAGATTTATTATCAGGAGAATATGATACAAGTGTAATTAACAATTTAGTTAAATATTCTAAAGAATATGATGTAGATCCTTATTTAGCATTAGCTGTAGGATTACAAGAAACACAACTTGGTAAAACAGATAGTAACATTGGTCATGTAATGGATCTTCTTAATGAAGATTCTAATGCTGAAAGAAATTTAGTTTCTACATTAAAAGATAAAATGGATTATGCTAAAAAATTAGGTTATAAAGATACAAAACATTTAATTCAAGCATATAATGGTTTAGGAACAATTACTCCTGAAACTGAAAAAAAATATCATGGTTTTAAAATGAAATCTATATATGGTGTTCCAATACCTAAAGAAGGTATAAACATGTCTAAAACTCCTTTATATGGTGAAAAAATTCAAAATATTGCTGATTCAGTTTTAAAACAAAATCCTAATATTGTAAATATAGTTAATACTGTTAAAGCACAAGGTGGTCCTATCAATCCATACATGTATTATGCAGGTGGACCTTATAATTCTTCAGGATATGATTCTTCAGGATATAATCCTATAACTAAAACTTATGAAACAAGTAAAATGCCTTCTGTTTCAGAAGGACAATTTTTTCCTTCTAAACAAACAACATCTAATAAATCAACGTCTATGGATCCTATGACAATAATGGCTTTAGCTCAAACAGCAGATCAAATAAATAAAGCTACAAATAATGTTATGAAAAAACAAGCATCTAAATTTTTAGATTTAGATGAAGAAGAACAAAAAATAGCTTTTAGTGCAGATGAAACTGTAGGAAATATACCCATAGTTGGAACAGCATTATCTAATGTTGGTAATATGTGGAATGCTGTTACAGGTAAAACTAAAACAAGATTAAAAGATTTAGAAAATAAAAGAATAGGTGAAGGTCAAAGTGAAGAATATATGAACAGATATACTAACAACTTTATAACACCAACTAGTCCTAATTTAAATTTTGCAGCAACTGGTGGTGATATAAATAATTTAGTAACTTTGCAAAACCCATACTCTATGAAAAACAGATATAAAGATTATAAACAAGGTGGTTCATTTAATCAATTTGGAATAAATAAAATTCCTGACTCTGCAGGTTACCATCATGAAAATGCTTATGGTGGAGTACCTATTGGACAAAATGCTATGGCAGAAGGTGGAGAGTTTGTAATTGATGGTAATTATGTTGTATCAGATGAGGTAGATGGTATGAATACTCAAACAGATGAGCTTGGTAATACAATGGCTGAAAAACTTGAAAAAAGATTAAATAAATATACGTTATCAGGTTTATCAAATAATTCATTTGTAAAAAAACAATTAAGAAGACCTAATGATTCATATTCTGCTGAAACAATTGAACAACTTAAACAAAATTCTATAATGGAAACTGAAGTAGCTAGAGCTAAAGCACAAGCTGAAGAACAACAAAATCAAATGATGGTTAATGGTGCTTTACAAATTGCTGCAGCTGGTGGTAAGTTAAATAACGATCTTGAAAGAATTTTAAGTAATGATATTCAAAACTATGTTGAAGCAGATAATTACTATGCTTATGGTGGAAGAATTGTTAAAGATTTAAATATGCCTAACTCTTATGCTAAAGGTGGTAGCATTCATATTAAAAAATCTAAAAGAGGCACATTTACTGCTGCAGCTAAAAAAAGAGGTATGTCCGTTCAAGAGTTTGCAAGACAAGTATTAGCTAATAAAGGTAATTACTCAGCAGCAATGGTTAAGAAAGCTAACTTTGCTAGAAATGCTGCTGGTTGGAAACATGCTGAAGGAGGTCCAACAGATCCACCAGATCAATGGTCTTTACCAATTGCTTCAAGAAGTAATATTAATCAAGGTTCTAGAAATATAATAACTGCTGGTGCTGGTAATAATTTACCTTTTACTGAACAAGGTACTAGAATTATAAATGAATATGACAATGGGTTAAAACGTGATACTACTTATTCTTATATGACTCCAACTGAAAATTTCTTTTATAATACTGGACAAAATCAGCCAGATGGAAAACCAGTTATGAACTATCAAGGTTCAAATCCAAATCCTAATATTAATGATTATCTTCCTAAAATAAAAGGATTGTCAAGATATGCACAAGGTGGTCCATTTATTCCTGAAGAAAAAGATATACTATCAAAAATAGAAGACAGAGAACAATATCTAGATGAAGCTGCAATAGACACTTATAACAGTATAATTTATGGACAACCTACTGATGGTTATGATGCTTTTAATAATTATTATATAGAAGGTGCAATTGACCCATCATATTATAGCGGAATAAGGAATGGCTTTAAAGAATTTACTCATGATGGAGGTATTAAAGATGCTGGAGCTTACGCTAATTTTATAAATAAAAGATTAGGAAGAAATGTAATAATTCCACTACAAAAACCTTGGACAGGACCTTATGATCTTGAGCATAAAAAGAAATTTGTAAGAGAGATTGACCCTCATCATATTGATCCTAGATTAGATACTAAAACTTTACAACCTTTAGACCCATATGGAAAATCTTATAATATAGAAGAAAAGTTAAGAGATTTAGAAAAAGAAAAAGAAGACGCTAAATATAAAATGGATGAATATGCTACTGGAGGTCCAATGGTATCTAATGTACAACAACCATTTGAAGTAGCTGCACAAAATAGAGGTGGTATGTTAATGGATTATGCTAATGGAGGATATGTATATCAACCTATGGTACAACCTATGTTAGCTGAAGGTGGTAATATACATTATGACAATGGTGGTTATACTGGACAATTAGGTAAAGAACACTGGACAACTACTGCAGCAGGTTTAGGTCAAGTAATACCTGATATTGCTGCAGGAACTATGGCAATTAGTGATTTAATTAAAGGTAGATATAAAGTACAACCTGAAAAAATATCTTCTCAAAAATTTAATGTAGAACCTATTGCAATAGGTATGAAAGGAGAAACTGCTGAAAATAGAGCTTTATATAAAGATTATATTAATAGAAGTGGTGCTCCAATTGGAGTTGGTGCAGCAATGTTAAGAGCAAATTTACTTAAAACAGGAAAAGATTTAGGAAAAGGTTTAAGTGATTTATATACAGCTAAAGAACAATTTGACATAAGTAATCAACGTGGTGCTGATATATTTAATGCTGAATCTAGATTTAAAGCTGGACAAGAATCTAGGTTAGCTGAAGATAAATTAAAACAAAATTTACTTTCAGCTAGTCAAGGAGTATTTGGAAAAACAGCAGGTTATTTACAAAAAAGACAAGATGCTGGATGGGATCAATGGAGAATTCAAAACATGGGTGAAGATTATGTATTTAAAAATACTGATGAAGGTTACATACAAGTGCATTTAGGTCGTGATGGTAAATATTATAATAAACAAGGTAAACAAGTTAGTGTAATAGAATAATAAAAATAAAAATAATATAATATGAGATATTTTGATTATAAGCCAGCAGCGTATGTAAATGTACATCCTGATATACCTGTTGAATGGATGCAATCTCAATTGGATCTTTCTCAAAAAAGAAAAGATATTCAAAGAGCTGCTGTTGATAAAGAAGTTGAATTATTAAAAAATATAAAATATGGTGAATTAGGTAAAGATTTATATCAACAAATAAAAAGTGCATATGAAGAACCTTTTAAAAAAATGAGTGAAGAGCTAAGTTTAACAGGTAATGTTTCAGAAGTTTCTAGAAAGTTTTCAGAAACTGTAAGAGATTTAGCTTTAGATGAAAGAGTTAAAGATCTTCAAAAAGAATATCAAGCATATGAACAGTATCAAAAAAATTTAATGGATCCTGCTTACGCAAATGCTATAAACATGTTACCTTATGCAATTAAAGAAGGAATACAAATAGGTGAAGAAATGCCTACTAGTCAAGCATTGCAATATTATCAGTTAACTCCATCTAAAAGAAGTCTTCAACCAATTGAAGAAACTGTAAGAAGTTTACATGCTTCTAAAATTGATGATAATAATTGGGAATTTAAAGATCCTTTAACTGGAAATATTATTAGAGGAGGTGTAAATGTTAAAGGTTTATCTGAAAAAAGAATAAAAGAAACATTAGATTCTTATTATCCTAATTGGAATATAAGCGGTGATTCCTTACATGATAAACAAAGAATACTTATGGCTGAAGGTCTTCATCCTATAAATGATATGGGAATATTTAATACTCCTGAAGGTAAAAAACTTTACGATAAACATGCTAAATTTTTATTAGGATATGCTTATGAAGAAGATATACCTGCAACATCACAAGATGGAGCTGGTAAAACTAAAACACCAGAAACTAAAAAAGAAGCTAATTCATTAACATTAAAAACAAGCTCAAGTTACGGTAATCAAGGTAACGGTTTTGTAATAGATAAAAATGGAAATTATACTAATAAACCATTAATGAGTTTAGATTCTTATGAAGAACATGAAATAAATTTAAGTGAAAGAGCAGAACAATTAGAAACACAAGCATATCAAACAGCAGATCCTAATAAACGAGCAGAACTTTTAAAAGAAGTAAATTACTTAGGTGATTTGTTAAGAATATCAACAAGTGAAAGAAAAAATATAGAAAAAGAATTATTTTACCATAAAACAGATCCTAAAAAAGTAGCTAAAATTGAAGAGACAGTAGAACAAAGTATTCAAATGTTAATAAATGCTGGTAAAATTCCTGAAGATATTGAAGGTTTTTCAGATCCAAAATATTTAGAATGGAAAAAAACTGAAGAAAATAAAATTAGAAAAGCAGAATATCAAAAATTAGGAGGTGAAGATTGGGAAAAATATAAAAGATATGAGCAGTACTTAGGAAGCACAACATCAGGTAAAGCATATGTAGTAACTACAGAAGATGATAAAAAATTAATGTATACTTTATTACAAGATTTTATCAATAAAGGAGATAAATTTAAAGACTTAGTTACTAATAAGGAAACTAATATAGATGATATATTTCAAATAATTCCTAAAAAAGTAGATTCAAATGGTAATATATCATATGACTATACAGGAGTTAGTTATGAAATTATTCTTGATGAATTAGATGGACCTATATTAGCTATACACGGTTTAACTCAAGATGATAAAAGAATATCAAAATCTTTTGAAGTACCTATACAAAATTTTACTAATACTAATGAATTTTTTGCAACAATGTTATCTCCTGAAGAACAAGCATTTGCTACTAAATTTACACAAGCTTCACAAAGTTTAAAAACAAATCAAAATAAAACAGGTTCATTTAGTGTAAATACATTGGATGGTTCTCAAAATAATATAGATTTTAGTAGACAAAAAATTGGAGATGGTAAATATGGATATGTTGTAAAAAAATCTTCTGATGGTACTGAAGATAAAATGTATGGTAGTATGGAAGATATGATTTATAATGAAATACTTCCATATAGTATGAATGATATGGCTATTAAAATGTTATATGGTGAAATGAATGCGGCTCTTAAAAATAAAGATTATAATCAAGCTACTGAAAAACTAGCAGCAATTAATAAACTTTTAACTGAGGGAAAGTTATCTCCTCAAACCAAAAAAGATCCTCTGGGTTTGGGGAAGTAAACAAAGAGGATGATGAAAGAATTAAAAGTTTTAATGATAAATTATACTCATTAGAAAGTAAAACTAAAGGGGGATATAAGGCAGAAGCTGCAGATAGTTCAGCTGCTGGTAAATATCAGCATGTATGGAATATTCATGGAATACCACAACAAGGTCAAAAAATATCTGAAATAGAAAAAATAACTGGAGTTAAAACTAAACAAGAATACTTAAATAACCCTGAAGCTCAAGAAAAATATCAAAGTTATCTTGTTAAAAATTATATGAATAATGTACCTTATTTAAGATCTACATATAATTTACCTGCTAAGGTAAAAGATGAAGTATTAATGGCATTACAGCATTTTAGAGGATTAGGTGGATCTAAAGTTTATTTAAAAGCTTTAATGGAAACTAAAGACTATAATAAAGCTCAACAAGCTTTAGATGATTTTACTCTTAGAGAATTAAAAAAGAAAAACCCAAAAGCAACATTACCTAAAAATTTACCTGTAATAGATTATATAAACAAATTTATTTAAAATAAATAACTATATTTGCGCTGAAATTTTTATTAAAATGGATGATATAGAAAAACTTTTATTAGAAGGTAAAATTACAATTGATGAATATATAAAATTAAAAACACAAAGTAGTACTAATCAATCAAGTGAGGATGCTATTAATGTTGGAAAATCATATTATCAAAATATAAGTAAAAATTTAGGAACAGACCCCTCTTTAGTTCCTGATTCAGGTATTCAGTATCAAATGTCAATGTCACCTGAAGAACTTGAAACTTATACTTCAAGAGGTATTGTTCCAAGTACATTTAGAGATTATGAAGATGATAGAGCAGAAAGACAATCTATATCTGATAAATGGGGTAATGGTGTAGCTAAACTTATAGGTAAATCTGCAACAGCTGTAATAGGTGGTGTAGGTATGTTACCAAATGTATTATATAATTTAGCAGGACAAATAGAAGATTTGTGGGCAGGAGATAATACATCATTTCATGAAATATATAATAATGATTTTTATAGAGCATTAGACAATGCTAACAAAGCAATGGATGAAGCTTTACCTCATTATATTACAAGAGAGGAAGAAGATTACAGTGCTCTTAGAAGAATGGGTACTGCTAACTTTTGGTCTAATGATTTCTTACAAGGTGCTTCATTTGTTGTAGGTGCAGTATTAACTGAAGGTGCTTTTGCAGCTATGGCAACTGCAGGAAAGTTAAAAAACTTAACTAAAGCTATAAAAGCTGTAGATGAAACAGTTGGTTTAACAGATGATGTTGTAGCAAGTGCTGCTACTACAATGGGTAAATCAGCATTTAAACAAACTATGTATGAAGGTGCTACATTAGCTAGACAAATGATTACTAGTGCAGGTTATGAATCTGCAGTAGAAGCTATGTCTTTTGTTGATGATGCTAAACAAAAATATATTGCAGACTATGTTGATGAGAATGGTAGAGAACCTTCTGATTATGAGTTAGCTGCTGCAATGGATGATATATATAAAGTAGGTAATTCTGTATTTGGAATTAACTTAATTGTTACAGGACTTACACAAGCTAAAACATTACCAGGAGTATTTTCACCTAAACTTGGTAAAATGCTAGGTACAGCATCTAATCCTGAAAAGAAGTTATTTGATGAAATGGTTCAAACATCTACACTATCTAATAAACAATTACTAAGAGCATCTAAATCTCTTGGTAAGAGTATAGATGAAATTAAGGCAATGGATACCATTGCTAAATATCACACATTAACTAAAGGTGCTAAGTTTGCAAGAGGTGCTGTTAGAGGTTTAGAAGGTGCTGTATTTGAAGGTGGTCAAGAAGGTTTGCAGAAAGCAATTAGTTATGCAGGAGAAGATTATCTTCAAGATAGATTTGATACTTCAGAATCAGAAGATATTATTGCATCAGGTATAGAAGGTTTAAGTAAAGCATTTGGTAACAATGCTGAAAGCTGGTCAGAAATATTTATTGGTGCTATATTAGGTTCTGTAGGTGGACCTGGACCAAGTGGTAATAGAATTAAAGGATGGCAAGGTGGTATTAGAGAAGCATTTAGAGATCCAGGTAAATCACCTGAAATGAATAAACTATTAGATTTAGTAGATTATTATACTAGTAATAGTGAAGGTATAATGAATAATTATGCTAAACACTTTGCTCTTACAACTAATTCTGAAGTTAAAAAGAAAGAGTTTGCTGCTAAAAATGACACTTATAATTATAAATCAGAAGAAGCTAAACAGCTTTTTGATTATTTAAATATGATGTCTAAGATGGGTAGACTTTCTGAAGTTGAAGAAAAACATCTTGCAGATTTAAATAAACTTAATAAGCAACAGTTTCAAGAATTATATGGTTATGAGAATTTAACAGATGAAGCTTTCTTACAAAGAAAATCTGAATTAACATCAAATCTTAAAGCACAAGTTAAACTAACTGAGAGTGCAAGAGATCAAGCTGCTGGTATTTATAGAGGTGGTGATGTTGATGTGTTAGATCAAATTGCATACACAGTATATGCTAATCAGAATTTAGGTAATAGAAAGAAACAAATGTTTAGTGATATTTCTAAAATCCTAAATAAAACTGTATCAGAAAGAGCAGGTGAAGTTTTAAAGTTAGCTAATGTTAAAGAGATTAGAGAACTTAAATCAGCTATTGACCAATTAAAAAATTCAAGAGTAGAACCACAAAGTGAACAAGCTCTTGTAGATCAGATTACTAAACTTGAAACTCAATTAGATAAACTTCTTGAGAAGAGTTATAATAAAGAATTAAAGACTGTATCTCCTGATGCTAAACTTGCTACAAACTTTCAGAAGTTTAAATCAGAAACTTTAATGCATGTTGATGAGTTAAACTCTATATCAGAAGATATGGAAAATGTAACTCCTATTGAGAAAGCTGATATACAACAGAAGTTAGATGATATTGGTAAAATCCTTAATCAAGAACAAGAATATAAAAAATTATTTGATAGATTACTTACAAGAAAAGGTCTTCAAGAATTAGAAGATTCTGTTGCTGAATTAAGAGGAGATTTGTTAAAAGAACATCTTGATGCACAAAGTCTTGCAATATTTGAAAAGTCTAGATTAGAAGATCCTTCTCAAAGAGTATTTGAAGTACAAGAACAAATTCTTAAGAATGCTGCACAAAAAACTTTTGGGATAGCATTTGCTAAAAGAAATATACAAAAAGCAGGTGTAGCATTAAAAGAAGCTTTAACTGATGTACAAGATGTTGATCTTAAAAAACTTATTGAAGATCAATGTGAAAAGTTAAATATAGCATTAGGAATATTTAGATCTGATGTTGGTCCTGATCAAAAACAAGCTTATGCAGAACAGGGTCTTCAGGAAATAGAAAACATTAAAAAATTCTTTGATATAATTAAATCAAGTTTAACTCCTGAACAAGTAGCTGAAGTTGATAAATTTTTAAAAGGAGATTACTTAAAACAAGTAGCTCAAGAATTTAATAGCTTCTTAAAAGACTATAAGAAAGATACTAATGATACTAGTTTATCTAGTGTACCAAGAATATTTGGTCCTAATAAACTTGTTTCTATGATTCAAGATTATATTGAACCAGATGGTAAAAAAGCTTTAATGCAAAATTCTGCTGATGCTATAGCAAATAAAGCTGAATTAAGAATAGTAGAATATCCTGAAGGAGGTAAGCTTGTAGATTTAGAAACAGTTTTTAATCAGACTTTTGATGATAAAGTTAAATTACAAAAAGGTTTAGTTGGAGATGGTGTAGAACAATTTGGTATTCAAGTAGTTTTTGATGATGTTTGGATTGGTAATATATTAGATCCTAATAGATTTAGATTTAAAGATGAGAATGGTAACTATGTAGATTTTAATGAATCAGTAGAACATTTAGAATTATTAAATCCTGAATTTGTAAAACTAGATACTGATGGTAAAAAAATACCTAGTGATGATGGTAAGTTTTTTATAGATCATTATAGAAGTACCATGCTATCTTTTAATGAAATAAAAGAAGAAATTAGAAATGGTAAACGTGAGTTTTCTAATGCTGATGTACAAAAGTTATTTAATATAAAACAGTTATTTGGTAAAATAGAAGATGTTCGTAATGATAATCAACTTCCTGACTGGAGTCACTTAGATGATGGTACTTTATTAACAGACTTAAGTTTATTTGGTGGAACTGGTAAAGGATTACTTGTACAATCTAAACTTGCTAATGTACTTGATTACTATATATATAATCCAACAACTAAAACATTAGAACAAATTCCTTTAGAAGTTAAAGAAAAGATTACTAAATATTGGGAATCTAGACAATATGCTTTAAATAAATTTAGTGGTGCTTATAAGATTATATATGAAACAGATGGTGCTCCTAGAGGTATTAGATTAAATCCACCTGAAGTACAGGCTACAGAAAATGTAATTAATTTTGTCAATGATAATTTAACAAGACTTAATGAAGAAGTACTTGAAAACATTGCTAAATCAAAAGCTGATGGTACTAATTTAGCTGGAGTACCTGGTTGGGATACTAAAGAAAATTTCTTTTTAGTAAGTGATGCTGTAGGTAAAAATATATATATTAAAACAACAGGAACTCCTGAAAACTCAACTAACCCAATTAAGGGTTCATCTTTAGTTCTTGCATTAGATATGGGTGCAGGTAAAGATTTAACAGTAGAACTAATATCTACTGATGAATCTAGAAATACTTTTAAAAGTAAAACAGGTAAAACTATTAATAAAAGAAACTTTGGTTGGAGCTTTGTTAAAGACGTTAATGGTAATTTAATGATTAGTTATAAAAACAAAGCTATTAAAGATAACTTTGATTTAATTAAAGCTGTTAATACTTATTTAAAAGATACATTACCTGATGCAATAAAAGAAGTAAATAATGCAGGTGGTATTGCTAATGTTAAAAATGATGCTTATAAATTAGCATACAACTTTGCAGTAACTAATGATAAGGGAGAAATAGTTCTTCCTAACATTACAAGAATTAATAAAAACTTTCCTAAAGAAGAATTTGTAGATAATATTAATTCATTCACTCCTGCTGTAAATCCTACTATAACTTATTTATTTCAAGGTAAAAATCAAGTATGGCAAAATACAGATTTCCAAACATTAATGAATAATTGGGGAACTCAGTATAACAAAGCTAAAAATAGTGAGACATTACTTAGACAATTAAAAAGTGAATTAGATAAAGCATATAATGCTTTAGATAGTTCTAATAAAAAATACAAAGAGAGTAATTATAAAACTGCATCTGAACAAATTGAAAAGAGAATAGAAGAAATTAAAACAGGTACTGTAACTTCTACTCAACAAGCTCCTCCACCACAACCTCCTCAACCTCCACAACCTCCTGCTGGTAGTAATGCTAATAATTCAGCTATAAATAATTATGGTAAAAAGAATCAATCATCACAAGCACCACCACCTGGAGGTAATCCATTCTTTGCTAGAAAAGATGCTCAAGAAACTAGACCTATTGATATAAATGAAGTTACTAAGAGACTAGCAGATATTCTACCTCCAGAGATAGGAGTAAAAGCAATTGAAGAGTTAGTTACTGGATTAGCTAATAATGCATTTACTTATGGTTTATTTAGAAATGCAGTAATCTATTTAGGTAAAGATGTACCTAAAGGTGTTGAATACCATGAAGCATTTCATGCTGTATTTAGAATGCTTTTAACTTCAGCACAACAATCTAAAGTAATATCAGAAGCTAGAGATCGTTATGATAAACCTACTTCTGAGCAGTTAGATGAATTAAGATCATTAAGTGATGAATATACTAACCTTAGTTTAAAAGAGCTTACTAATCTTTATTATGAAGAAAAGTTAGCAGATGATTTCATGGACCTAATGAATGGTACTAGAAAGACACCTAAGGAAAAATCATTCTTAGAAAAAATATTTGACCTATTAAAAAGAATTGTTAACTTCTTTAAGAAAGGTAATCCAGATGATGTAGCTAATATTGATGCTTTATTTAATTCTATTAGAAATGGTGCATTTAAAAATGCTAAAGTTGTAAATGCTCCTACAAATAATTTAAGTTTATTTAGTGCTCTTAAGTTTCCTGCTGCAACTGAAAACAATAATATAGTTGAAAGATTCCATCAATCTAGAACAGGTGCTAATATAATTAGTCAAGTAAGTGCACTATCAAGAGATAGAATGAGAGATGTTGGTGTTGTGTATGATACTGATATTAGAAGTATGATTCAACAAGTAGTTGATAATAACATATCTATATTAATAGATGTTATAAATAATGAATTTGAAAATAATCAGTATGCAACTAATCCTTCTTTACAAGAAGCACATCAGAATGAATTACTAAATGTAATTAGATCTTTATATAAAGATTTAGAAAATGATAGTGTTTTTTGGAATAGTCCAGGAGGAGCACAGTTTGAACCTACTATAGAAAAGAATATTAAAGATATTATTTCAGAAGTAAGAAAACACATAGACACAATTAAGTTTGATGATTATGATGTGAATGGTGAAGAGATGGAAGATAATACAACAACTGATTTAGCACAAAAGCCAAATCAAAGAGTTGGTGGTATTGAATCTACAAGTAAGGAAATGAAGAAATATATCATGGAGACAGAAATGCCACTTGATATATATAACCTAGGTTTGTCTAAAGAAATACTTGAAAATGATCCTAGATTTAGAAACTATGTTAATGGTATTAAACTATATAACTCTATTGAAAGAATGTTAGTTAATACTGAAAGAGAAGATCTCTTGAAGAAACTACATTACATTAAGGAAGGTCAACCAATGTTAAGTGCTTTCTATGAAAGATTAGTTAAGGATATATGCTTAGAATTAAATATTAAATATTACAATGGAATTGGTTCTGATATTATTAATCAAGATCAGTTTCCAATAGAGATGTTAGCTAAGTCAGATAAGTTTTGTTTGTTTGTAGCTTCATTTACTAAACATAAATCAGAATCTATTGTAAATATATTTGACCAAGAAACAGGACAATCTAAAACATTTATATCTAATGTTAATGACTCTAGAAAAATACAAAGAGAAATTTGGTATAATAACTGGAAGAGATTAAATCTTGACAATAAAAAGGAAGAAGTTAGTAAAATACTAACAAGTCTAAATTTAACATTTGATGCTTTTAATTCTAAAGATGCTGCTGTTAAACAAGATAACATACAATATATATTTAATAACTTTAATGAAAAAGTTAGTTTTATAAAGGAACAGTTTGGTTTATTAGGTATTTCACTTTCTGACAAGTATGTACAATTATCATTGTATAAACTATTGAAAGAAAACAGAGATATGTCTGATGTACTTAATCAAACAGGAGATTCTCAATTTAAAAGTTTAGATAAAATTCTAGAATCTTATAATGATGTAGAATTTATTAATGCTGAAATTACAAAAGGACTTATTAACTCTACAGTAAATGAAGGTAGTCCTTTTACAAATAAGAGTGAAATACAAAAGTTAAATACTGATGCAGTTCAAATAGATGATTCTGTTGAAGATGCTTTAGGTGCTAAAGGTAGATTAAATGATTTAGCAAGTGGTAACTCTATGTTTGATGAATCTGTTTCAGCATCTACTATTAGAAATGTGGAAGGTGAAATGGTTTACATTCACTTATATCCTAACTATATTACAAGCTTATTCTTAAAGTTAAGAAACAATCCAAACAAACTATTTAATGCTGTTGATGCTAGTACTTTTGAAGAAGGTGTTAAATTGTTTAAAGATTTTCTAATAGATAATAAACTATATGTAGTTGATCTTTTGAATGATCAACAAATAGAATACTTCTTTAGAACTTTATATTTTAATCCTATACTAAAAGCAAGTAACTCTGAAATTAGAGAATCACAGTTACAAAACATATTACCATTTACATTAGATGGACTTAAACAACAAGCAATCAGTGAAACAGGTCAAGTAGAATCATATAAAGGTAGTAAAGCATCTGCATATGCTGCTCTTGATAAAAGAGGTAAGTTCTTAATGATGTTAAACTTATTTGCTAAAACAGAAATGAGTTTAGTTAAAGAAGTTAAGATTGGTGATAAAACTTATGAAAAGTATCCTTTAATTGCATTTCAAAATGAAGGTAAAGATACTCAATGGGCATTTACAATGTTCAAAAGAAAGTTCTTAGATAATAAAAATAACTTATCTGATTTAGGTAAAGAGTTTTTAACAAGCTATCTTAAAGGAGAACTATCATCTATACAAGCTGTATATAGAGACCTGTTAAATGATGATGGTAGTATTGAAGGATTTAATATTCTTAAAGGTGTTAAAGTTGATGGTAAAAGTTTAACAAAAAAAGAAACACTTGATATATTAAAAGATACTAATGATCCTAATTTTATGAAAGTGGTTTCTCAATTTAGAGGATTAAATCTAATTGAGTTTCAATTTTTAAAAGGATTACCTATCTATAATGATATAATTAAAGCTGCTGTAACTAATGAATCAGATTCTTTAGATTTTAATAGTATAGTAGAAGTAGCATTTGAAAATGCATATCAAAACTTTATAAAAGAACTTTCATCTAGTGAAACAGCAATTATAAAACCAACTGCTGATAATAAATATGAATCTCAAATATTACCTGCATTTTATAAAGATGGTAATAGAAACTTAGATGAAACTAAGATGAAAGAGTTCTTTATAAACAATTGGATTAATGCAGCTACTGTAAATAATTTAATCTTTGGTAATCTAAGTGTAGGTCTTAAAGATGCTGTTGACTTGACTAAGAGATATGCAGGACCTAATGCTGCAGGACCTTCATTAGGTTTTGGAGATGTAACCTTTGCTATTTTAAATGATGAGCTTTTTGATTATGTTAACCCATCTAATGGTAAATTAAAGGAAGGTGAAGAAAGAACTAATGCTCAAAGTTATGGTACTATAGAATGGTATTACAATAACTATTTAAAAACATTTGCTAAGTCTAATCCAGAAATAGATAAAATCTATAGAAAGATTAGAATGATGAAAGAAATTAGTGCTAGAGAAAGAGGTATACTTGAAGAGTATGGTGCACTAATGAATCCTAGAAAGACTTCTATGTTTAATGCTTTTGTATATGGTAAAACATCTACAGATGTTATTACAAGAAGTGAAGTTAGTTATGTTGATAAAAAAGATATTCCTGCTTTTGAAAAAGCTATTGATGAGTTGTTAAAAATAACAGATCATCTTGAGTATCATAAAAAGCAAATGGAAATTCAAGATTTCTATAAACCTATTCCAAGTGCTATTAAAAGACATGAGTTGCTTAATAAGATGGAAAGACAACAGGTAGATGTTACTTTCTTTAAGTCTGCTATTAAAACAACTAAAAAGAATGTAACTAATTGGGATGATGAATTAATTCCTATGAAAATTAACAGTGAGTTCTTTAGAGAACAAGTTGTTACTGATAACATGAAGGAAGAAATTATTCACGGTACTCAGTTAATGCAGTTAATATATTCAGAACATGATGATGGTTATGAAGTTAATATTGGTAATAGAAAACATACTGTAGGTACATTAAGAAAACTTTATAGAAAACTATTAGGAGATAGATTGTTTGAATCATATGGTAATATGAGAAAAGCAATATTTGACAAAAATGGTAATCCTGACCATAAAGCAATGTTAAAAAGCTTTAGACAATCTATTCTTGAACAAGGTGGAGATCCTACATTACTTGAGTTATTTGATGGTGTTGGAAGTAAACCAAACTATAATCTTAATTTACCTAGATTACTTTCTATGTATGAAAGTATGTTTTTAGCATTTGTTGGTAAAGGAACATTCTCTCAAAAAGTATCAGGTCACAAGTTTACACTAGCTTCTGACTTTGGTGAAGATGTTATGATAGATAGTAAAGGTAAAGTAATTACTAGAAGAGAGTTCTTAAAAGACCCAGAGGCATATAAAAATGTAAATACAAGAAGACTTGAGTTAAAGCAAGGTGAAGATGGTGTTTGGTATGCAGAGTGTAAAATCTCTATGCAGACTGCACAAATGATGAACATAACAGAAGGTCAGTATTTAAGTGAAGAGTTTTGTGAAATGTTAGGTATTCGTATCCCTACACAAGATAAGCATTCAATGGTTAAACTTAAAGTAGTAGATATCTTTCCAGCAGAAAAAGGTAATAAGCTTGTAATGCCTTATGAACTTTTAATTATGTCAGGTGCTGACTTTGATATTGACTCTGAGTTTGTTAGAACTGTTGATTACTATACTAATACAGATGCTCAAGGTAATGAACATATTAATGTATTTGGTTCATATTTAAAGAATAAAGATCCTGAAAAAAGATTAAAATATGCTTTCTATGATTTCTATGAAGAGAAAATTAACTCAAAAGAAATTAAACCATTATTATCTGATTTAAAAGAAACAGATACAAACTATTTAGACAATAAGAAAGCAATTGAAGATGTTACTGTTACAATCAATAATATAAAGAATGATCTTTCAGTACAAAGAAAGATATCTAGAGAGTCAGAACAAGCTCTTGATAATATTATTGATGATTCTACAGCAGATGTATACACTGAAATACTTAAAAATGCTAAAGAGTTACAAGACTCACATAAAAAAACATTGCTTAATTTAATTGCTGCTAAGAAAACATTATTGCTTGAAAAGAAAAAAATAATTAAAAACTTAGAAAAAAGAGCTTTAAGTATTAAAGGTTATCCTACAACTGCAGAAGAGTTTAAAAACTATAGAATCAAAGGTCAAAAAACTGCAGGTGATATAGTTGAAAGTAATTATAATAATTATAGTAGTGATCAAGGTAGTATATCTAATGTAGAACCTATTACTATAGGAGAAATAAATAATGTACTATTAGATATAGAAAAAGCTTTAGTTAACTATGGTGATAAAAATACTGGTAATAATAAAAGAGCTACAACACCAGCATCAAGAGATGCAGCTGAAGAGTTTATTAAAAAGTATTATGAAAGTGGTGATTTTATAGATCCTGTAAATGTATCAGAGTATTCTACACCAACAGCTACTGTAACCATGTCACATGCCAATGCTATTGGTAAACAAAATATTGGTATTGCTGCTATTGGAAATATTGTATTCCAATATTTAAAGAATGCTAATGTTGAAATTGAAAATTTAGGTATTAGATTAGATAGTTATACAAATGAAGATAGTCAACGTATTAATGACTTAATATCTACAATCATATCAATGGCTGTAGATAATGCTAAGTTTCAAGATGCTATTAGATTTAATATTACACCACAAACACAAGGTGCATTTATCTTCATGGTAATGGCTAAGAAACCATTTGAGTATGTTTCATTGATACACTTACAAGAATCAGTATTAGCTTTTGCAGCAGATGCTGCAGCTAAACAATCTCCAATACAAAATAAGAAAGAAAAATCTGAAAATGAAGATGGTTCTATTCAAAGTATATTACAAAGTTATAAAACTAAAGCTAATGTGTCTGAGAATGAAAAAGAAGTTGGTGATATAACAGATGAACTATTAATTAAAGCTAAAAAGTTTTCTGAACTATTAAAGAATGGAACTACAGTTGAAGATGCTGTTACTCTTACTGGAATGAAAGAAGATTTGTTTAACTATGTAAACTATAAAGCATTAAATGAATTTTTAACTTATTCTGATATTTCTAGACAAAGTACAGGGTTTTCAGGATTTGTATCTTTAATTAAAGGTTTAAGTACAGAACTTGCTGAAACAGAAAATATAATTAACAAACTTGAAAACATTGGTCTTCAGATTGTACAAAAAAATAATGGACAGTCTTATGATAATTATGTGTTAGAGTACACTCCAGAATATATAGATTATGTTAATAATGTTAGAATGAATGGATTACCTAATGAAAAGTATCCTATTGATTATAAACAAGTAATAGATTCTGATCCATTTTTAACTAATCAAATAAAAGCATTTGCAATGTTTTTAAATGATTCATCTAAATTCTTTGTATCAAGAACACCAGGTGCTAAAAGATTATTTAAGAAAATACAAGCAGTTACTAAACCTTATTACTTTAATAATGTATCTAACTTAAATAAACTGATTAAACTAGTAAATGCTTTTTATGCAGATAAAGCATTAAAACATAAATACCCTATCTTAAAAGGTGATTTAAATAGTATTGCAGTTGAATCAAAAAGTGATTTTCCAATGCTAATAAAATTGCTAATTGATTTTAAAAATGGTGATTTATATCCTGAACTAGCAAGTAACAAGTTTATTCAAATGCTTGACTTTAAAAAGATATCTTATACAGATAGTAGTAAAGCAGGTTTTAAAAATAGAGATATATACTATGTTATATCAAACAGCTTTATTAGATTATCTCCTGAAGAGCAAGCTAGTGTAACTGCAGACTTTGAGTTACTTATGCAACCAAACTTATTTACATCTGATCAACTAGTTGCTAATCAAATTACAGAGTTTAGACAACTTTTAATTGGTCAAATGTTAAACAAAGACTTAGGTATGTATAGAAATGAAAGTTATATTTCTTTTTTACCACCTAGTTTGTTTAAAGTTATATCTGACTCTTTAGATGAGTCAATGAAAGCTTTACAAGGTACTAATAAAGATTTTAAAGACACATTTGGTATTGCAGAAGAAGAACTCAATAAAGAGTTTGTAGAATATTTTGCTAGACATATTGATAATACATTTAACCTAAAATCTCAGAATTCAGTAATTGTGTTTAAGCAAATTAAAAATGCTTTTAAGAACTTTATTGATAATATGACTCCTGAAGAAAAAGCATATTTTGATAATTCTAAATCTGAAATTGCACAAGAAATTTTGTCTTATGCTAATGAACTTAAATTAAATCCTGATAAAGAATCTGTTGAAAAATTATTTGACTCTTTATTTGCAGAAGATAGTAAAATAAGAGAAATACTTCCTCTTAAATATGAAAGAGCTACAGATACTACTAAAGCTAAACTTTATGTAAGTATATTTCCTAAGTCTAAAGAAATTGATAAAAAGGATTTGATGGAATTATATAGATCTCCTTTAACAAAATTGAATAAAGAAGCTTTAATATCTACTAGATTGTTTTCCATGGAATATGTTAAAACAAAAGATGGTATTTACAGTAACATGATTTACCCAGAGTTTATAGTATTTAACTTTAAAAGTGATAATAAATCTAATTATAAAGTTTTAAAGCGTGTTAATATGGTTAGAGGAAATACTGTAAGCAATAATCCAGATGCAGGTATATCTGCTGAATATGAAGAAGTATCAAGAATTGCTAATAAAAATGTATTACCTTATGCATTTCCTATAAATCAATTAGAAGCTGCTGCTGAAGGATTGTTAACAGAAGAACCAGATATGACATTTGGTTTAACTCCAGATAGTTTTGAAGATTATTCTGTAAAATTTAATAAAGATGAAATAATTAGTAATCTTAAATCATTAGTTGCAATATATCAAGTAGATAAAAATGTAATACTAAAAGATAAATTTACAGGTAAACAAGAATATGGTATTAAAGATTATCCTTTTACTGAAAGTAGACTTTCAGAATTTAAAAGTTATTTCTTTAAATTAAATATTAATAGTGAAATAAATAGTTTTGTAAATTCACTTGTTGTTTCAGATTTTAAAAATGGATTAGTTCAAAGTAATAATAATAAATTACTTAAACTAATAGAATTAATTGATAAATATTTTGATGAATCTAAATCTAGTAGTGGTGAAAAAAGTCAACCTTTACCTAGTTCTTCAAGTCAATTGAGTCCTTCAGAATATGATACTGAGTTTTATAGATTAAATGAAAATCACTTTAAAAAAATGAATATACAAAGTATAGATTTCTTTAGACAAGCTTATGGTGAAAATCCATTAAGTAAAGAAACTATAGATGAAATTGTAAGTAGTACAAAGAAAATGTCAAATGTAGTTTTAAAAACTCCTACAAGTACACCATCAACTCAAACAAAACCTACTGGATCTATTAATTATAAAGGAATGAGTAAAACAGAATTAGCAGCAATATTTAATAGTGTAAAATTTAAAATTGCTAATAATCCTAAATATAATGTTACTACTTTCTATGATTTTCAAGCATATGTTTTAAAATATGATAACAACATTATTCAAGAAATGATAAATGAATGTATTTAAAAATAGTATCTTTGTAAAAAAATAAAAATATGAGTTGTGTAAATACTAGTTTACCTGAATATAAAGCACTTGCTAAAAAATTTAATCCTTTTGAATTGCAACTTAATATAATGCAATACCAAAAAGATAATAAGACCTTTGATTTTCCATCAGAAGATTTTCTAAAACAATCTATAGGATACTCTGAATCTTACATAAAGCAAAGAGAATCTATGATAGATGATTTTACTTCTATAGAATTAGCTAAAGAGCTTAGTAATAGATTAAATGTTATATATGAAGTAATAACTGAGGATGAATTTAATGAAAATTATCCAAATGATCCAAAAGATGTTAGTGCTTTTTGGGAAGGTAGTACAGGTAAAATAATTCTTATTCAAGGTAAATTTAATGCAAGTACTATATTTCATGAGTTTACACATCCTTTAATAGAACACATATCTCAAAACAATCTTACATTATATACATACCTTAAAAATCAACTTAAAGATTCTAATGGTAATAGAATGAATTATCTTCAAGTTAAAAAATATCTTGCAGATAAAAATTATAATGTTGCAGGAATGTCAATGGAAAGCGTATATAAAGAAGCTATGGTAAATATGATTCAAGAAGAATCTAATATTTTAACTAAAGGATTATTAACACAACCATCTACCTTATTTGAAAAGTTTTGGAATGCAGTTAAAAAAATATTGCAAGCATTAAGTCCTTATGTAAAAGATTTAAACATTAACACTATTCAAAGAATGTCATTCAATGAATTGGCTCAATATGTTTTAACATCTGATGGATTAAACTTAGCTGAAACAAGAGCTAAATACAATGCTCATGCATTAAATGAAAAAATATCTGAAGAACATAATTCAGCTCTAGTGTATCAATTAGCTAGATTAGGTAGCAATGCTACTGAAGCTCAGAAAGATACTGCTAAAAAAGCAATGTTAAACTCTGCAAAGTTTGAATCTAATGAAAACAATTATGTTTATACTGAAACTGGTAAAGTTTTAGAAAGAAGTTCTCAGTTTAAAAAGAAACTTAATGGACCTCAAGATGAATCAGATTATTTTACATTTGGTGAAGATGAAGATAAATATTGGGAAAGTAGAGAGTTAGGTAACCAAGCAGATAATGTAGTTCAAGCATTACTAATGGGTTATAGTTTTGATGAAGCTTTAGTTTATGTTAAAGAAAAACAGAAAGAAAGAGCTGAATCAAATAATAAACCTGAAGTTAAAATAATGGATGTTAATTTAAGTGATGATATCTTAAAAAACATTTATGATAGTATAGAAAACACTATCGAAACTGAATTATCTGATTATATTTTATTACCACAAGTAATCATAGGAAGTAATAAATTAGGTTTTGCAGGTACTGCAGATATTTTTGCTATTGCCCCTGATGGTAAAATAAAAATATTAGATGTTAAGACAGGTAACTATATTGCTTATAGAGATGACGGTAATCCTACTTCAGAATATAGTAAACCTTTTGTTGATAATACAAGAGCTGCAAGAATTCAAGGACATATCGCACAGCTATCATTATATAAAGGTGCTACTAAAGAAAGTGGTTTTGTACTTGAAGATTCAAATGAACTTGGTTTATTAAATATATATCTTGAAAGAGATCCTTTAGATTCTAATAAAGTAATTAACTCTAAACCAGAAGGTTTGCATTTTATAAATGCATATGACTACATTGTTGAAATGTTTAAAGAAGGTCCTTCTAAAGAATATAGTGAAGAACAAAAAAATATTCTTGATAAAATTAGAGCATCTGTATTACAAAGAATAGAGTTGTTAAAAAGAAATCCAAATGTTAAAGCTAAAAAACTTAGAGAATTAGAATTACAGAGATTATATGAAGTAATTACTACTGTAGAAAAATCTAAAGCATTGTTTAGTTTTATTAAAGATGCTTATGATAATCTTGTATTTAAAGAAGTTCGTGGTAAAGAACAAACTATAAAAGGTGTAACTGATAAAATTAATTATATTAATTCACAATATAAATCAGGTAAACTAACTGCTGAAGAAGCTTTAGAATCTTTATATTACTATAAAACTTTAGCTGAATTATATAGACCAATTGTATCTGAATTACAAAACTTGTTTACAAAAGAAATGGGTTTATCTTATCAGGATACTGTAAACAATGAACTGTTTACAATGATAAAAGAAGTAATATCAGCAACTGCAAGTATTCAAGTAGACTATCAAAAAAATGCAATACCTATTATTGCAGATATATTATTTGAACAAGTAGATCCTGAGTTAAATGAAAAGCTTTCTGACATTATTAAAAGATATGGTGAAAAATTAAAAACTATTATAGATACTAAAGGTATAGATAGTAGAGATTATGAAAAAGCTAAAAAAGAATATGACTATTATTTAAAAGCATTTAGAACTGAAAGTGGTATTACTAAAGATTATATAATTAAAATTTTACAAATAGGTTCAGAAGAAGATATTAGTTGGGTAGATTCAAGATTATCACCAGCAATATCATCAAGCAATGAACTTGTTGCTTTATCTTCTAAACTTGTAAAGCAAAGATTTGAAGATGCAAGACAAGAGTCTATTGAAGTAATACAAGGTGCTGAAGAAGCTTTTTCTTCATTTACTAAAAGTAAACCTAATACAAATAATGTAGCTGAATTTAATTCAGCATTCTATGAAACTGTAGAAATGTATAATGGTTTAGATGAAAATCGTAAAGCTACATATAGAAAAGAAAAACACTTTGTAAGTGACTTAGATCAAAATGCTTATCAAAAAGCTATAGCTGATAGAGAAGAAAGACTTGCTGCTGCTAAAAATGAACAAGAAAGAAGAGCTATTAGAAGAGAGTTTACTAGAGCAAATCATATTTTAAGACCTAAAAAAGATATTACTGTTATTAATCCTTATAGACCTAATGATCCTCCAGTTGTTCTTGTTAAAGGTTTAGATACCTTGTTAGCAGAACAAAAGGAACTTCTTGATAATGGTACTATACTTCAATATGAGTATGATAATTTTGTAAAAAGAATGGAGGGTGAAAATGAAAGTGGTAATATGTATTATGATTCAAAGTTTACAATTCCTAATCCTGCAAAATTTTCTAATTCTAAATATAATAGTATGAAGTTGCAAGAAAAATTATATTATAATTTTATGATTGCAACTTATTTTAAAGCACAGGATAGAACACCATCATTATATAAAACATATAGATTACCATCAGTTGTAAAATCTAATTTTGATAGAGTTTTTCAAAATGGTCCTGTAGATTATTTAAAATATATTAGAGATAATATGTTTTCAGAATTAGCTGAAGATATTGATAGATATGGTGCATATAAAAAGGAAGCTGGTTTTAAAATAATTCCTGTATTATATGCTAATGAAATGAATGCTGATGATGTATCATTAGATCTATTATCATCAGTTTTAAAATATGATTCAGCTTCACTAATATATAGTGCACAAACTGAAACACAGCCATTTGCAGAAAGTTTATTAGAAGTAGTAAAACAAAATACTCCTAAAGTTACTGATAGTTTGGGTAGAAAAGTTTTAAATAAGTTTGCTGAAAAAATACCAAATGTTGCTGAAGGATTAAAGTTTACTAATAAATCAGATAATGATAATAATGTATATTTTTTATTAAATGCATTTTTTGATACACAAGTTTATGGTATTAAGAAACTACCTTTTACAGTTAACATAGCAGGTAAAGCTGTTAAAATAGATAAGGTTGTAGACATGGTTAAATCATTTGCATCTAAAACACAGATTGGTGGTTTAAATGTTTTAGGTGGTGTAGCCAACTCTTTACAAGCAAATGTATCTACAGCTATAGAAGCTGCTTCTAAACAGTTTATTAGTGATAAATCAATGGTTTGGGCTAAAAGTGAATACTATTCACAATTACCAGACTACTTAAAAGATTTAAATGAAGGTGTTGCTAAAACTAGAATAGGACAATTAATAGAATTATATGACCCTTTACAAGGTAATTATAAAGATGCTTATGGTAGACGTATAACTAAAACAACTTTTAAAAAGTTAATGTCTTCTAATTCTTGGTATTTTTTACATAAAGCTGGTGAACATGCTATTCACATTCAAGCATTTATGGCTTTCTTAAAAGATACTAAAGTAACACATAAAGGAAAAGAAATCTCTTTATATGATGCTTATGAACTTGATTCTAATGGAAAAATTAAACTATTAGAGGGGGTAACCCTCCCAGGAAAAACTAGTAAAAATGGTAAAATATCATTAATGGTTCAAAATAAACTCCATGCAATGGATAAAAGAATCAATGGTGTTTATAATGAATTTGATCAACCTGAATTAAAAAGACATTGGTATGGTTCTCTATTATTTATGTATAGAGATTTCTTGGTTCCTGGATTTAAAAAGAGATATAAAACTCTAAGTGTTGACCATGAATTTAGTTCACCTACTGAAGGTTACTGGAATACTTTTATGAGAAAACTTATAAAAGATAAAAAACAACTCATGAGATTTTACATGGGTATGGAAAAAGAATCAGGTAATTTTGAAGACTTTGAAAGAGAAAACCTTAAAAGAGCTGTAAGAGAATTAGCAATTGTATTTGCTACAGGACTCTTAGTAATATGTTTAAAAGGTCTTTATGAAAGTGCAGATGATGATGATAAAGAAAAATGGAAATACTTATTATTTTTATCAATGAAGATGAATCAAGAATTAGGTGCATATGGTACACCAGGAGATCCTCAAAACTTTGGAATACCTAATTTTATAGAATTAACAAGAAACTTTCAACAACCAACAGTACTTGCTGGAACTTTAAAAAAGTTATTTAAAATATTTAACTCTATTGGTGAAACATATGAGAGAGATACTGGTATTTTTGAAAAAGGAGATAGTAAGTTTGTAGCAGCCTTATTGAAATTCTTTGGTATTACAGGAGTTAACTTTGATCCAGAAGAAGCAATTAAGTACATGAATATGGCAAACAAATAAAGCTATAAGAGGGGTTTAAACCACCCCTCTTATTTTAAAACATTTAAACACCTGTACTTCCAAAACCACCTTCAGCTCTATCAGTTTCTGATAGTTGTTCTACTTCTTGTAGTTCAACTTGTGGAAAAGGTATAATAATAATTTGACCTACTCTATCACCTGGTTTATAAAATACAGTTCCAGGAATATGTTTAAATCTAAATTTAACACTTCCACGATACCCTGAGTCAATTACTCCAACAGAATTGGCTAAAATTAATCCTGAATTACTTATAGAACTTCTTGGAAATAATAATCCTACAAATCCTTCAGGAATTTCAAAAGCCAATCCTGTATCATATTCTAAATATCCATATTCATCTTTATCAACTTTAATTAAGCTGATAGCTGTTAAATCCATTGCAGCATCTCCAGCCTTACTATAAGCTGGAGTTACTGCATTAGGAACAATTTTTTTAAATTTAACTATCATTTTACACCAAATAAAATTTTAATCCAATTAGGTATTAATGATAATTTATCACTAAGTTCATTAATTGTATGTTTTAATTGCATATTAGTATTTGTTAAACTAACATTTGAATATTTCAAATCTGATATTTTAACATTTAATTGATCAATAATTTTATTATTGGCTTTTTCAATGTTTTCTAAAGCAACTATTTTAGAAATGTAATTATCAATTACACTTTCATTAACATTTACTTGTTTAACATCTGAAACAGTTTTTTTAATTTTTGGTTTTTTAGGACCATCCTTTACTGGCTTTACTTTATTTTCCATTAGTTATTGATTTTATTGTTTGTTCAAAAGGGTTTCCTTCAATAGACTTAACTAAGTCTAACATTTGTTGTGCAATTTCTCTAATCTCAATTTGAGCATGTTCACTATTTCTAAGTTTTAGAAAGTTAGCAAAGCTTCTCATATTAAACATAACATCAGCTTGTATTTGAGAATTATAAGTTTTAAAAAACCTAGCACTCTCTTTAGCTCTCTTTCTACCAAGAATAGGAGTAAGTTCTTCTAAACATCTATGATATAATTCATTAGATTCTTTAGTAAACATTTCTAATCTGGTATTCCAATAAGTACCATTCCAATCTTGAGGTAAGTAGAACTTATCTTCCTTTAGTTCTTTATATCTAGCTGATTCTGCATTAATAGAAGCCATCCTATGCTTTAATAGATGTATGTGTGAAGCAATATCACAATTAACCAAGAAGTGCAATGTAGCCTTCTCAAATGGTGTCTCATGACCATTGCTCCACAACATATCTATTAGAGCAGGTACTCTTTTAATCTTATCTTCTGATAGTTCTCTTGAGGTACTTGTCCAAGCTGAACAAGCTATAACCTCATCTGAGCCATAGAATCCTAATAATTCTACTGTATTATTCATGTTTATAAACCTTATCTATTACAGATTCAAAAACTTTAACTTGTTTTAAACCTATTTTTTTAATAAGACTAGTAATGTTAATATTAGTTTCATCAAAATAAGCTTTTAATGCTTCAATTTCTTCTTTTGTAAGTTCCATATTATAAAGTTGTTACTTCACATGCTCCTCCTTGGCATGCTGCTTGATCTGTTAAAGAAGTTAAATCATCTTCCTCAATAACTTGAGTTAAATCAATAGATGATAGTTGATTAACAAGTTCATTGTATTCATTCTCAGTTATATCTTCAAAAGGTGCTTGACTATAAGTACCACCATCAAATGGTAAAACTGATAAACCATTGTAGAATTCTTTATTTTTCCACATCCATTCTCCTACAATATTCCATTCATTATTTTGACCATAATCATACATTCTATTTTTATCAATAGAAATTGTAGCTGATACATTATGTGTATTGTTTCCATTAATGTGTCCTGGTTTAATCCAGTTTTGAGACACATCTTTAACTCTTTCTAAAGTATCTAATGCAGACTCTGTTCTTAATACAGAACCTTCAGGTGCTTTAATAGGAATTTCTACTACTGCAGAATTAGGAATCAACAAATGATCTTTAACTAAACTAGGATGGTTAGCTGCTAGATACTTGTAAAGATCTTCTGATTTACTCATTTGCATTCTTCTAATATAATAATCATTATGCCAAGCATGAATACCACTTGCAGTACCTAATACACAAGATGTAGTACCTGATGGTTTAACACAAGTAGTTCTGGCTGCAGAGTTAATACCAATACTTTGTGAAGTTTCAATATTAACAAGTTTAACTACCTCAGCAGCTTCTATTAGGTCATACTTAAATACTTCCATAGAAGCAATACCAGTCATACCTACACCAATAAGAGCATCTTTCTCAGTAGTCTTTTTCCAAATAGGTCTTAAATAATGAAAGTCAGTAAACCCTGCTTGTAGAGTTCCAAAGAAAGCTGCAGCAGCTACTCTATCATTTAAGTCTGCTTGTGATTCTACATTACTTACATTAACTTCACATAAATTACAGAACTGATATGGTCTTAATGCAATCTCACAGCATGGGTTAGTACCCCAGTCTGCATCATTGGTAAAATAGAATCCTGGTTCACCACTACCTGATAGTTCAATCTTTTTCCACAGATTTAAGAAGAATTCTTTAGTAATTCTATGTCTTACTAATACTGCAGAATTGTTAGCTCTACCACGTTGAGGGTTAGATTCCCACCAACTACCAAACTTACAGGTTAACATAGATTCATCATCTGCTGAGAACAAGCTAATTAAAGCTGCTCTTCTGATTCCTCCTGCCAATACAGCATCAGCAATATGACAAACAATATCATGCACTTCAATAGTTGATAACTTTTCACCATCTGATTTTCTTTCTAATATTTGATTTAATTCAAATAGACATTTTTTAAGTGGTTCTGGGCCAGGTGCTTTACCACCAGCAGTAATTAATCTTGTACCTTTTTGTCTAATATCACTAAAATCAAATCTAGGTTTAGTATTTCTAAAACCAAGGTAACTACCAATAAGATGCTTAACTGCATCTGCCCAACCCTCAATAGAATCACCTACTAAAAACTTTTGTTCTTTAGATGGCTTTCTAATTTCAGGTAATTTTTCAATATGTTTAAATTGTACAGAGTATCCTACACCTGTACCACCTAATAATAAAAACATTACTTCACCAAAAGCTCTGTAATCATCAATAGGTAAATAACAACAGTTGTAAATCCTTGCTTCATTCTTTTGAATAGCAGGACCTGCAAACTGCAATGCCCTCATAGAAGGTAGGATTTTCTTATCAAAAATATATTGAGATTGTTGAACAATCTTATCTGCCATATGAGGGTACTTATCTACCATCATCTGTACATATCTCATTATAATTTCATCATAAGTTTCTCTTCTATTTAGTTGAGGTAAGTATTTTGCATACTTATTAAAAGTCACAATTTGTGACAGGGTTTCTAATCCAATATCCATAATTTATTTTTTTAAAGGATGGCAAAGATATAAAAACCCCTGTATATTTCAACAGGGGTATTTATATTAAATTGACATAGGAATATTTATAGGTAATTTACCATCCAATATCACAGCACAAGCTACAACAGGCTTTCTGGTATTCTGTTTACCATATGCAAATGCATACTTCTCATGGTCTATACCACAACCTACAGTAACACCAAATATTAAATCCTTGTAACTTGCCAAGAATCTAGTATTCATAACTGTATGTAGGTGACCTATTACTGTAGACTGTCTGTTTTCTCTAGCAGCATTTATAGCTGCCATCTCACCAGATAATCCTGTACCATGAGTATATATTACACCATTAACTTGATGTACAAAATCCCATTCCCATGTAGGAGGGCTTTGTAACAGTTCTTGATAAGTCTTTAACCATGTTTTAGGTAAACCTGCAGAGAAAGCTTTTCTAAATGGTAATGCATCATGATTCCCAATACATACTTTTACATTAGGAAATGTATAATACCATCTTTTCATTCTTTCTAAAGCAAGATTAAACTCATCACCTGCTGACATACCTTCAGGATCTTTTTCATGATAACTAACAGCATGATTATCTACTGCATCACCTATATGCACTACTGTTCCACAATCATAATCTTGTTGAACTTTTCTACAAAATTCTAAATAACCCTCTTTAGTAAATGGTTCATGTGGATCACCAATTACTAAAACATTGTTAGGATTACCATTTAAATAAGGTTCTATATTATTTAACTTATTTGCAGCTTTTAAAAGTTCTTTTGCCAGTCTTATAATTTCACTATTAGGTTCATTAACTAATCTACCTATATATTCATTAGACTTTTTAATGTAACCTGGCTTTAATTTCAAAAACTCATAAACAAGATTTACCTTTTTGTTTTTATTCATAATTTAATTTTTAACAACAAAAATACTAAATTAATCTTCCTCTTTATAAATATAGTTGTTAAAATATGTTTCTGTTTCTTTATCTGGTATTGAAGACAGTTCAGCGTCTTCAGACAACTTCATTCCAATTAAGTTTTCTATTTCTTCTTTTCTCCAATCTTTTTTAAATAATACACCTACAGGTCCAAATTTATCATTAGATGATACTGAAAAGAAATCTAATATTTTTATCTTAGTAGAATTTTTAAACTTTGAAAATTTACCATTATCAAAATTATTTAAACAATCATAATAATCAGTTGGTATTTTATATACTAACATTACTGAATATTTATCAAGTTCAATATATTCTACAAAATTTTTGTTTTTTTTAAGTTTATTTATAAATAATTCAAATGTATTGGTAGGACTATAAGCATATATAATAAACAAATGTTTATCATAATGTTTTAGAAACTCACAATACCTAAATACATTTACAAAATTGTTTCTAGGAAATACATCATTATCTTTATAATCGTTTAATTTATCTGATTTATTAACAACCATAGGAAATAAATAAGGAAAACTTTTAGTATTTATTTTTCTTATATCTTCCAAACTCATATTACAAAATTATTCACATTTACATTTATTGGATTTAAATAATCATTTACATATAAATCATCTCTTATTTTAAGACATAAATAATTCTGATAAAATTTAATTACTCCATAATATTCTCCATATTGAGAAATATATTCTTCAAAAACTAGTAATCTCATAATATTATTATCAGGTATATTATCTAATAATTTATCAGCAAATGCTTTACCTTTACCCTCTAAACCTTTTATATTATCAGCAGTATCACCAATAATCATTGACTTCCAAAAATATATTATAGAATCTTGTTCTGATACTGTTACCCATTCATTCTTTTTATAATTATAATGAGTACCTTCTAACATTAATAAATCTTTATCAATAGCACAAACTATACTATAGGGAATTTGTTTTCTAACACTATTAACCATATCATCTGCTTCTATACCATATAAAGCATGGAAATTCCATTTGCTTTCCATATGTTCTTTAATTTCATTGATGTATGTTAATTGTTGTTTATTTTTCCTATTCCCTTTATATTCAATATATGCTTTACTTCTTTCTACATCTCTACCATAACCAATGAAGCCAATATATTTATTGACTCCAATGGTTATAAGTAGATTTGTAATTATTTTATCAGTAGATAGAAGTATATCTTCTAAAGACTTATCAAATGTTTTAGTATCAGAATTCCAATGAGCAATGTAACAAATGCTGTCAGCATCAATTACTGCTATTTTTTCTGATGATAAGTCCACTTTCTAATAACTTTTTAATTATGAGATACCAATCTGATTTTTTTAGAACTACTACTTCTTCCTGTTCTTTTTTATGAAATATTAAATTAATATATATTTCTCTCTCAGGAACTAAATCTGAAATACCTTTTTCCATTTCATTTAAAACAGTAAACACATTTAATCCAGATCTTACAGATTTACATTGAACATTAAATGGAATATTATTAATATCAATTTTAGCATCATCCATAATTCTACTTGTAGCTCTTGTGGTAGATGCTTTTTGATAACCAATATCCTTATGTTCTTTTACAATCTTTCTTTCATAATTGTGACCTATTCTTCTTACATTAGGTTTAGATTTAGTTTTTTCAGAAGAAAGTTCATTCTTATTCTTAATTTTCCTTCGCTTAGGTTCTCTCATTACTTTGTTTAATAGTTAACATATCAATAATTTCTTGATATGCTTCTGTTTTACCTTCAAAAAATCTTATAAGAAGATCATCTTGAGTTACAGTTTCTAATTCTGAAACTATTCTTTCAGCTGCATCTTTCTTTTTATAGATTGCCTGAAGTAATATTTCTATTAGATTAGTCATTAGTTATTATTTGATGAAAATGCATCTAATGTTTCTGAATAATTCAAAGTATTATTTACAGGTAATGAATCTATTGAAGGAAGATCATCAACTTTATTTACTACAAAATCAAAATTAAGATTAATAGTATAATCAGTTGTAGTTTTAGTAGGTTTAGCAAAACCAAATTTAACTAAAACATCTCTCATATCTTTAATTGAGATTCCAAAATGTTCAGCCATTGTTTTTACATCTGTTTTATATGCACGCATTGCAGCAACTTCTTTTTGAGAAATATTAATTGTATTCATATTAAATAATTATTAATTTTTGTTATTAATTCTTTTGTTTGATCATACCCCTTAATGGATATGTAATCAGATAAATCTTTTATACCATCAGGTATAGTAAAAGATTTAATTTTAAATAATTCAGAAAACTTTTTCATATTATGTAAACCAGTTTCATCATTATCATAGTTTATTATTATTTGCTTAAACCTCATTGACAATAATGTAAATTGATTTTCATTTAAAAATATATTTTCTGATTGTGGATTAATTGCATTAATTCCAAACATTCTGTATACCATACAATCTTTTAAACCTTTAGTAACTATTAGAAGATCACCATTTTGTTCTAATTGATTCCAACCACTAAATATATGTCTTGGAATATTACTTGTCCATTTTTTATCTCTTGTTGCAAAAGGTCTTAAAATTTTTCTAATTCCATCACCATGCTCATAACTATAAGCTGGATCATTTGTTGTTTCTGTATAAACATTTATAAGTTCATCAGAATTACAACTAATCCAATAATCACTAATAGGTACTACATTGTAGAATCTTAGTATATCTCTGTTTAAATAATATTTATCCCAATATGTATCATAGTCTTTCCATTGTCTTTTTTTAATTTTAATAATAGTATTTATTCTATTAATCTTATCAGGAAGACCTACATAATTTAAAGATGGTATTATTTTTTTATTCTCCAGCTTTTTAATAAAGCCAAAATCATTAGCTATAACTTTAAGAGTTTCTTGAAAATTCAAATCTTCATTAAATCTAACTTTCATATATCTTTGAACATATGAAAAACAATCATAGCTTTCTTCTGTACCAAAATCCTTATAAAACAATCCTTGAGGATATGCTTTAATAGAACATGATGCATTATTGTCTATTCTTAAATTAGATTTAAATAATTTATTTAACCCTATAAAGTTTTCACAATAAAATCTAAAGATTTGGTACTCAGACACATTGCTGAGTACCATCTCTTTAGTAAAATGTATTACATCTAATCCTCCAAAATTAGAATGGGAGTCCACTATTGTCACCAGCTTTAAATTCTGAATCTGGCAATTTAGCTAATTTTTTAATATCTAATTCAGAATTAAATGTAAGATTGGTTTTTGATACAGGAACATATTCAGCATCTTCTTGAATAGCTTCAGCAAATTCAGGAAGACCAATTACTGCTCTTACACCTACAGAACCATCTTGTTTAATATATTCTTCACCACGAAACTTAATTCTCAAAGAATTACCTGCCAGTTTATTATTGTAAACTTCACCTAACTCTTCAACACTATTAGCTTTTGAAGAAAGATAATCAGCATCTTTTACTACTTTAGTAAAAATATGTCTGATCTTCTTATATGAAACTACTGCTGCTTTTTCTGAAAGATAAAATCTAAAATCAGTAGTTGCTTCTGCATCACCATCTACTAAATGCATTGAAAATACAATAGTAGGATTACCATTTTGATTTGTTTCACCTTTAACAGATTTAATTGTTACTTCATGTACACCTGGCCTAATATATTTAGGCTTATTTACTTCTTGAACATCTTGTCCACCAAACATAATTTTAATTTTTTAATTTTGTTATATAAATATTTTATCCCAATTACCTTTTAGATTATTATCTACAAGTTCAGTTAGAATAATTTCTTGATTTTTAAGGTGATCAGGTCTTGCACCACAAGTTACTTCTTCTGAAGTTTTAAAGTTTAAACTTACTTTATCACCTTTTCTGCTCAATAGAGCAATAGCATCTGCTTTAGCACATACAATAGATTTAATCTTACCTGACAAATCTAAATCAACAGCAGATACTTCTTTACCATTTGTTTCCAGCATCTTATCTTTCAAATGACCTAATAGAATTAGACTACCATCATTTGGTATCAATGTTTCTATATAGTCAAGAATCTTAAAGAATGCTTCACGCAGATACATATAACCTGCGCCATTAGGTAATTTAAGTACATTGTCACCAGCAAAGTTTTTACCCATTGGAGTATCTTGATATAAAGTTTTTGCATATCCTATGCACATTTCTTCCAATGCTGTTACAGTATCTACTGCAATGTACTTATATGGTTTATTAGCTTTTATAATTTCTTGACCAATAGCTTTTAATGTAGCAAGACTATCAACTTTTAATTTCATAGCTTCTACATAATCAGAACCGTTCTCAAAGTCAAGAATTAAACAGTTATCTAATAAAGCCAAAGCTGATGTTTTCAGTTTTGTTATCCTAGAAGCTTTTTATCTTCTAGTTCTATAACTTCATTTTCGTTATAGCTCAGCATATATTTTCATCTTTTACTATCACAGCAGTCAGATGGAGAACACTCGTGGATATATTATATTCTAAGTAGGTAGTGTAGCAGTAATTAAATACTTACTACACTTTACTGTAAAGTGACTCTTTACAAACCTTTCTTAGTTTCAATATCTATGCGTTACACTGATTAAAAGATTTTAAACTTTTAATTTAGCACGGTATTAGGAATCTCACCCTTCACCGTTTTTGCTCTCTGATTATTGAACATATTTCTATGCTCAACGGCAATACAATATTTATTGTATTTTCTATCTAAACATATACAATTGTTTAAATAAATAAACTTATAAAACTTTAAAGAATCTTTAATATTAAATAAAATGTAAAAAGTATTATTTTTATGTCTTTTATCTTTTTTAAGATGTTTAATATCAATATTTAAGATTTCCATAACAGAAATTAAAAACTCTTTAGTTCCTAATAAACTAGTAGATAATAATCTACCATTTTTATTAGAAACAGATATTGAACCATCTCCATCAAAGTAACCTCTTATAAAATGATTAACTAAATCTTCAGATAAAAATTCTGGAAATTTTAATGTTAATGATTTTTTTGGAGTACATCCTAATTTAATTAAATCTTCACAAACTTTTTTACTTTGAAAATTTAATCTATAAGACTTAGTATTACTTCTGTAAGAAATGTGTTTAGATGTATTAAGAAAACTTTTATATTTTTCTAAATGATCTAAATCTTTTTCCGATAAACATAAATCTACTGAATACTTAGTTTTTAATAAATTATAGGTAATATTTCCATCAGCGTATAAAAATCCTAACCAATATGCTTTAAACGGATTATCTATACTTTCAAATAAAGTATCATCTATATCTATTTTTCTTCTAACATTCATACCTTCTAATTTAAGAGTGTTTGAAAATGTAAATCTATCTAAATGATAAATTTTACAAACTTCTCTTAATGTTTTACTTGTATTTAAATATTCTTCTTTTGCTTTTATGTAATTTTCAGTGTTATATACTTTCATATAACAAAGATACAATAAATATTGCTATATATTACCAGCTTTAGGCTTTGAATAGATAACCAATCTTTTAGGATTAGCTCTTA
>Ga0208719_1000016_pt1 | contig 51412 bp, 51 predicted proteins | sample LakMenEpi30Jul09_FD_150747 | JGI IMG/M metagenome (GOLD analysis project Ga0208719, IMG submission 150747) | Freshwater microbial communities from Lake Mendota, WI - 30JUL2009 deep hole epilimnion (SPAdes) | ecosystem: Environmental > Aquatic > Freshwater > Lake > Epilimnion/Euphotic zone ... | reverse complement strand
GGCGTCGTACGACCAGTGGGGGGAGTTGGCGTTCGCCGCCATCGACGGCGAGGCGGTGTCGGTGCGTTACGACCCGCCCCGTCAACGTCCGTGGCGTATCGCCGACGTGTGAGCGCCTAGCGCTGGTTACGCAAGAACCGTTCCACCTCGGCGATCAGTTCGGCGCCTGAGGTCTCGTCGAGTTCGTGTTCGTCGTAGGCGGCTTCGAGTTGGGTCACCCAGTCGGCGGAATCCTCGTCGTCGCTCAGCACCTCGTCGATGCGGTTCTCGTACTCACCCGCCGCCACCGACAACGCGTCGGCGGGCAGGTCCACGTCGAGCAGCCGTCCGAGACGGGCCACGAGCGCCAGTGCCGCCTTGGGCGACGGCGTGTTGGGGATGTAGGTCGGTACCGCCGCCCACAGTGACGCCGACGGGATTCCCGTGGCCCGAAAGGCGTCGTGGAGCACCCCGACGATGCCGGTCGGGCCTTCATAGGACGACGGGGTCAACGCCAGCGAGTCGACGAGGGCGGGGTCGTAGGCGGTGCCGTACACGGGAGTGGGCCGGGTGTGGGGCACCTCGGCGAGCAGGGCGCCGAGGACCACGACGAGGCGCACGTCGAGGTCGGTGGCCAGCGTGGTGATCTGTTCGCAGAACGTCCGCCACCGCAACTGCGGTTCGATGCCCAACAGCGTGATGACCTCGAGGTCGTCGGAGACGCGGGCGTAGGACAGTTGGTTCTGGGGCCAGTCGATCTGGCGTTGGCCGTGCTCGTCGAAGTGCACGGTGGGGCGCACCTCGGAGAAGTCGTAGAACTCCTCGGGGTCGATCTCACAGAACGGTTCGGCCCCCCAGAGGTCTTCGGCGTGGGCCACGGCCGTGCTGGCCGCCGACCCGGCGTCGTTCCAGCCTTCGAAGGCGACGATGAGCACGGGCCGGTTGGTGACGGGCCGGTGGTACCAGCGGAGATGCGGGGCGTCGGAACTCACCCCGTCACCGTATCGCCCGACCCGACGATGCTCACAGGCGAATTGGCGGGGTCGGTTGTGCCAACATCGGGGGATGGCACTCACCATGTTCCACAACACCTCGTGCGGCACGTCCCGCAAGGTGCTCGACGCCATTGAGGCCCGGGGTCTCGACGCCCAGGTGGTGCTCTACCTCAAGGATCCGCCGTCGGCCGCGACCCTTGAGTCGCTGGTCAAACGGCTCGACGGACCCGTTGGGGACCTTGTGCGCAAGGACCCGTTCTTCAAGGAACTCGGGCTCGATGCTGACGACTACACCACCCCGGCAGCGGTCGTGAACCTGCTCGTCGCCTACCCGCGGCTCATGCAGCGCCCGCTCTTGGACGACGGCAAGCGGGTGGTCATAGCCCGTCCGCCGGCAGCCGCCGAAGCGTTCCTGGACTCGTTGTGACCGGTGAGGGGCGCGGCGACGCCGTGTTCGTGGCGGAGGCGACCGAGTGCACCGACGAACTCGTTGCGGCGTTCGCCCGGCTCATCCCCCAGTTGTCGTCCTCGTCGCCTCCACCCGGGTCCGGCGAGCTGACGGCGATGGTTCGCTCGGAGGCATCGACGGTGCTCGTCGCCCGGGACGGCGGACCCGGGGGCACCATTGTGGGTTCGCTCACGCTCGCCATGTTCCGCATCCCCACTGGTGTGCGGGCGTGGATTGAGGATGTCGTCGTGGACGAGTCGGCACGTGGCCGCGGCGTCGGGGAGGCGTTGACCCAGGAGGCGCTCGGACGGGCACGCGCCGCAGGCGCACGCACCGTTGAGTTGACGTCGCGGCCATCTCGTGAGGCGGCGAACCGGCTGTATCTTCGCCTCGGTTTCGAGGTGCGTGACACGAACGTCTATCGATTCAGCCTCGAAGGCTGACGATCTGCTTCCTGTCGAGGGATGCCATGAGAGTGGCATAACGCATTGCGTTCATAACGTCCGGCGTTATACTCAGCCCATGTTGCAGTCGTTCGCCGACAGAGACACCGAACGGGTCTGGCGTCGGGAGCGGGTGCGGAAGTTCCATCCGGAGCTCCATAGGGTCGCCCTCCGGAAGCTGGTGATCCTCGACGCTGCCGAGTTGCTCTCCGATCTGCGGGTGCCGCCCGGCAATCGGCTTGAGAAGCTCGGCGGGGACAGATCGGGACAGCACTCGATCCGTGTGAACGACCAATGGAGGATCTGCTTTCGCTGGACGAAAGCAGGTCCGGAAGACGTGACGATCACGGACTACCACTGAGAGGTGTCGAGATGACAAAGGCAATGGAACCAATCCACCCCGGCGAGGTGCTCTACGAGGACTTCCTCGTTCCGCTCGGGGTCACCCAGCACCACCTGGCCGTCTCGATTTCGGTGCCGCCTCGACGGATCAACGAGATCGTGCATGGCAAGCGGCGCATCACCGCCGACACGGCGCTGCGACTCGCTCGATACTTCGGCACGAGTGAGCGGTTCTGGCTCAACCTCCAGTCTCGCTTCGACCTTGAAGTCGAGCGTGACGAGATTGGCGATGTGCTCGATGCGATTACGCCACTTTCAGTCGCGTGACCTCATGTTCTCATGGGGCAATGAACACAAACGTCTATCAGTTGAGGTTCGAATCCTGATCGGTCCACGCTGGCTCAGCGAAGTCTCGCTGAGGATCCATAGGATCGGTTGACCGCGAGATCTTTCCCTCGCTCACCGAATGGACGACCGTCGGAAGATGTTCTCCTGCCCGCCCGCTGCATCGAGTGCGGCTGGAACCGTCCGTCGCTCGAAGCGATTCCAGGCAAGCCGTCGGCCACGTCGCGTCCATTCTCGATCTGACTATTATTCTGGTCATGTCGGACGTTCTTCCTCTTGCCGAAGTGAAAGCCAAGTTCTCGGAAATGGTGGATCGCGTGGAGCAGCAGCACGAACGGATCACGGTTACCCGCAACGGCCGACCGGCAGCGGTGCTGATGAGCGCCGAGGAGTTGGAGGCGCTTGAGGACACCCTCGAACTCCTGTCCGATCCTTCTGCGATGGCGGGGATCGAGGAGGCCCGGCTCGACGTCCGCGCCGGACGGGTCGTCTCCGCTGATGAGTTGCGCGCCCGGTATCTGGGCGAGTGACCGACGACGCCTTGACATTGCGAGTCGCAGCATCGGCCGAACGACAGCTTGCCCGCCTCCCCGAGCGGATCGCCGCTGCGGTGGTCGAGTTCATGCTCGGGCCGCTCAGCGACAATCCGCGCCAGGTCGGTCACCCTCTCCAGCGTGAACTCGCTGGTCTCTGGTCGGCCCGACGTGGCGCCTATCGCGTCAACTACGAGATCGGTGACGACGAGCGGTTCATTGACATCCTCCGCATCGAACATCGATCCGACATCTATCGGCCCCGATAGCGGGCTGGCCGGGTCCCCACGACGGAACGAACCGGATCTCTATGGCCTGCCTGCTCTAACGGGGTGCCTGGGCCCACTGGCCCACCATGAGTGGAGACAATGGGGCGAACGAGGACCCCGTCAACTGCTGACGCAGTTCCACGTCGAGCAGGTGGTTTGCCTCGTCGAGGTCGATCAGGCCGTAGGCGACCATCTTCGGCAACACGCTGCGGCCGATGTCTGCCCATCGTCGCCAACTCTCCTCGGGTCCGCCATGGTGGACGGCGAACTCGACGATGGGGTTCGGGTCCGCAACGAGACCGGCGGCGGCCATCCGGTCGTGAAGTTCGGCACCGATCTCGAGGTGGGCGCCCGACCGGGCGAACGTGTCGGCGAGCAACGCCTGGAGCCGGGCGAGTGCGGGCTGATCGGCTGCGGCGAGACCAGCGGTGGGTCGGGCGATCCACTCGTGGAACACCACGATCCCCCCGGGGCACACCAGTGATCGCAGCGACCGAAGCGTGTCCGTCGGGTCGGCGGTGTACATGAGGACGAACCGACCGGCGACAGCGTCGAAGGGCTCGGACTTGATCTCCCGGGCGTCGCCGGTGACGAACGCGACATGATCGAGACCGGCGTTCCGCTCCGTGGCCACCCGAACGGCATCAGCATCGAGGTCCACCCCGACGACCTGCCCGGTGGGCCCGACGAGCTCGGCGAGGAGGACGCTGACGTCGCCCACGCCACATCCCACGTCGAGCACCCGCATCCCGGGACGGATTCCGGCGGCGGTGAACACACGGCGGGTCAGTGGTGCGAGTTGACGGGCCTGGGTGATGAGTCGCTCGTACTCACCGTCATGGCGCCCCAGCGCATAGTCGGTGTCCTCGGTGGGCTTGGTGTCCTCAGCGGGCATGGCGTCCTCCGGGGGCGATGGTAGGTCGCAGGTATTCCGGGACCCGACCGGCAAGGTGGCGGCTGGCGCCGACCGCAGGGCGACACCCCGGGTTCGACCGTGGCAGGATGGAATCTGACACACCGTCAGGAGATGATTCCGGCCATGCCCCCCGAGTCCACCACCCCGCTGTCACCCGACGAACTTCGCGAGAAGTACCGCCTCGAACGTGAAAAGCGACTTCGACCCGAGGGCAACGCCCAGTACGTCGAACCTGACACCGTCCTCGACGACTTCGACCGTGACCCCTACGTCGAACCGGGGTTCACCCGTGACCCGGTGTCAGACGAGGTCGACGTCACGATCATTGGGGCCGGGTTCGGCGGGATGTTGGCGGCTGCGAACCTGCGCAAGGCCGGCATCGACTCGTTCCGGATGATCGACAAGGCCGGCGACTTCGGTGGCACCTGGTACTGGAACCGCTACCCGGGGGCGGCGTGTGACGTCGAGTCGCATGTGTACCTCCCGATGTTGGAAGAGACCGGGTACATGCCGACTGAGAAGTACGTGAAGGCCCCCGAGATCTTCGCCTACTGCCAGCGACTTGGTCGCCACTTCGACCTGTACCCCACCGCCCTGTTCCAGACCGACGTGGAAGGTCTCAACTGGGATGACGCCACCAGCCGTTGGACGGTCACGACCGACCGTCACGACCGCATCACGTCACGGTTTGTCATCATCGCCGGCGGGGTGTTGCACAAGGCGAAGCTGCCGGGCATCCCCGGCATCGACACGTTCGCCGGTCACGCCTTCCACACCGCGCGCTGGGACTACGCCTACACCGGCGGCAGCCCCACCGAACCCCTCAGCGGCCTTGCCGACAAACGGGTGGGGATCATCGGTACCGGTGCCACCGCCGTTCAAGCGGTGCCTCACCTCGCCCGTTCCGCCAAAGAACTCTTCGTGTTCCAGCGCACGCCCGCACCCGTTGGGGTGCGCGCCAACGAACCAACCGACCCCGAGTGGTTCGCGTCGTTGCCCGCAGGTTGGCAGGAGGAGCGGATTCGTAACTTCGTGGCCGTTATGGCCGGGGAGGAACCCGACGTTGACATGGTCAACGACGGGTGGACCCAGATGCTCTACAAGAACACGCGTCGTAAACCGTCCTCACCTGAGGAGGCCGCTGAACTCGAACGGATTGATTTCGAGAACATGGAGACGGTCCGCCAACGGATTGCTTCGGTCATCGATGACCCCGAGACGGCTGAGCGGCTCAAGCCTTGGTACGGCAAGTTGTGCAAGCGCCTGTGTTTCCATGACGAGTACTTGCAGGCCTTCAACCAGCCCAACGTCCACCTCGTCGACACCGAGGGCAAGGGTGTGGAACGCATCACCCCTGACGGTGTGGTCGTCGGGGGGGTCGAGTACCCCGTGGACTGTCTGGTGTACGCCTCGGGGTTTGAGGTGACGAGCGCCTACAGCCACCGCCTCGGCTTCGACCCGCATGGTCGCGGTGGCGTGCCACTCAGTGAGGCGTGGGCGGAGGGTCCCGCCACCCTGCACGGGGTGTTGACGCGTGGGTTCCCGAACATGTTGATGATCAGTCCCGTCCAAGGTGGCCAGAACATCAACTTCTTGTTCACCATCTCCGCCACCGCCCGACACGTGGTCTGGATTGTCGATGAGTGCCTGCGCTCGGAAATCACCGAGGTGGAACCCACTGTTGAGGCTCAAGAGGCGTGGTGGGAGGTCATTCTCTCCGGCATCGATCAGACGTGGCGCTACCAGTTGACCTGCACACCGGGGTACCTCAACAACGAAGGTGGCGGCGACATGCGCGCTGCTCGAGCCGCTGCGTACATGGGCAGCGCCATCGCCTACGCCGACGAGTTGGTGTCGTGGCGCGATGCCGATGATCTGCCCGGGCTCGAGTGCCATCGAGGCGGCTAGCCCGCCTCGCTTCGCCTAGTCACGGTCCCACGATCTGTGCCTCCGTTAGGGTGACCCGGTGAGCACGCCTCCCGTTTCCCCGACAGCATCTGACGCTGTGCCCGTCACCCCTCGTCGGGCAGGGCTGGTGCTCGCCAGCCTCATCATCGGCGCCGTGGTGTGCAACGTGAACCTGAGCGTTGCCAACATCGCGCTGCCCGACATCGCCCGCTCCCTTGACGCCAGCCAGACCACGGTGAACCTGGTGGCGATCGGCACCACGTTGGGCCTTGCCATGTCGGTGCTGTGGTTCGGGGCGCTCGGGGATCGATACGGGCGCAAAGGCATGTTGTTGGCCGGCCTCTTTCTCACCGTGCCATTCAGTCTCCTCGCCACGTTCGCCCCCACAGCGGAGGTGCTGGTGTTGGCCAGGATCGCCACCGGTCTCGCTGCGGGTATGTCGTATCCGACAACCCTTGCGCTCATCACCGCCTTGTGGGGTGACGGCCCGGCTCGGACCCGATCCATTGCGTTGTGGTCGGGGTTGAGTGCCGCCTCGGCAGCCATTGGCCCGGTGATTGCGGGGTTGTTGCTGGCGCGGTTCTGGTGGGGATCGGTGTTCCTCATCGCTGTGCCGCCGGCCGTGATCGGGTTCGTGATGGTGGCCCGCACCGTGCCCGCTCATGTCAACGAGTCATCGGATCGGGTTGACCAGGTTGGTGGTGGCCTCTCGGCGTTCATGGTGGCCACACTCGTGATCGGCATCAGTTTCATCGGCACCCCGGGACGGTTCTGGGGCAGCCTCGCTGTGCTCGGCGTCGCGGTCGTGTCCGCCGGATTGTTCGTGGTGAACCAGCGTCGTTCCGCCAACCCGCTCTATGACCTGTCGGTGGCGGCTCGGCGGTTGTTCTGGGTGCCGGCGGTGGGCGGGATGTTGGTGTTCGGGTCACTGATGGGTTCGATGTTCGTCGGCCAGCAGTTCCTCCAGAACGTGTTTGGTTACTCAACGGTGGCTGCCGGGTTCGCCATCGTCCCCTCGGCGGTGGGTTTGGTGCTCAGCGCCCCCATCTCGGCACGATTGGTGATGGCACGCGGATCGCGGGTCACCATGGTGGTGGGCTACGTCTTCACCGCCGCAGGGTTCCTCGTCATGTTGGTGATGTGGCGTGAAGGCGTCGGATACTTCTGGGTGGGTCTGGCCTACCTGTTGATCGGGACCGGTGCCGGTCTCGCCCTCACGCCGGCGTCGCGTTCGGTGACAGCCGCAACCCCGGTGCACCGCGTCGGTATGGCGTCGGGCACCGCAGATCTCCAGCGGGACCTCGGTGGATCGATCATGCAGGCGTTGTTGGGGGCGCTATTGACTGCCGGGTACGCCGCAGCCGTGAGCAGCCAACTCGCTGGTGCCCCGTCGTCGGTGACCTCACAGTTGACTGATGAGACGCGAAACCTATTGACCTCGTCGTATGCCAGCGCTGAGGACGTGGCGTCGCGTTACCCCCAGTACGCCTCGGCCATCGTCGACGGTGCACGTGAGTCGTTCCAGTCGGGTGCGCTCGTCGCTATCGCTGCGGGGTTGGTCACGACCCTCGTTGGCGCTGCAGTGGTGTGGTTTGCCTATCCGTCGCGCCGGGGTGAGGACGCACTGTTCGCCGACTACGCACGAGCAGACGCCGCAGAGGTGCCGAACTAAGCGTTCCGGTCAGTTGAGAACTTCCTCGACAAGGTCCACGAGCCACGCTCGCACCACCGGGTCATCGTCCAACGGTGACTTGCCGAGTCGGACCACCACGAGATCCTCGACGGGCAGAACCAGCACGAACTGGCCTTCGTACCCGCACGCTGCCACTGATCCGGCGAGTCGGTTGAAGATCCACCAGTGGGTGCCGTAGTCGAGGTCCGGGTCGTCACCAGGTGAGGTCACGACGCGGGCATCGTCCACCCATGACGACTCGAGCACACGGGTGTCGCCAACGCAGCCATCGTTGGCGTACAGCTGGCCAAAACGCATGAAGTCCTCGGCGGTGGCGAACAGGAACGACGAACCGATGAAGGTTCCTGCGGCGTCGAAACGGGGCATGGGTCGTTGCAGGCCGAGCGGGTCGAACAGCCGTTCATTCATGAACCGTTCCATGGCGGCGCGTCGACCGTTGGGGTCGTCACCACCGACGACGTCGCCGAGAATGCGACAGAGGATGTTGGTGGTGCCCGACGAGTAGTACCAACTGCTCCCCGGTGGTGCGGCCAGTGGTCGGTCGATGGCGTACGCCGCCACGTCGTCGCGCCCCGCACCCCACAACATGGTCACCACATCGGAATCCCCCGAGTCGGCGTACTCCTCGTTCCACGCCAGACCCGAGCGCATGGTCAACAGGTGCCGCAACGTGATGTCCGCTCGGGCGTCGTTGCGCCACTCGGGGACGGCCACCGGCTCGTCAACGTCGAGCAGCCCGTCTGCGACCACCAGTCCCACCAGCGCGTGGGTGACGCTCTTGGCCACCGACCACGACCGGTGGGTGGTGTCGGTCCCGCACGGCACCGAGGCGTTGGCGGCGTAGAACGTGCACAACCGTTCACCGCCGTGTTCGACGAGAACGGCGTGGGTCTCTCCGGGCACGCTCACGGGCGCCTCGCCCGCCCGCAACCCGTCGAGGATCGGTGTGGGACCCAACTCAGCCCTCCACGCTCACCGGGTCGCCGACGCCGATCGTGCCGGGGGTGACCACCTCGGCGTAGACCCCGAGGTGGTTGGGGAAGGACGCGTTCAACTCGACCAGAGCGTCGTGGAGTTCGGGCTGGCGTGCCAGCGCCGCGCTGCTGGGATCGCTGTCGTGGGGTGGTTGGGCCCGCAGCGGCATGGCGCAGCGCACCGTTGGCTGGGTGATGCGCAGCACGACCTCGCCGAGTTGGAGTTCCCGGCCCACCCAGGTGTCCTCAACGAACGGCTCGCCGGTGACGTCGACGACCACGTTGGGTCGGAAGCGGCGCACATCCCAGTCCAGGTCCGGTCGCGCCGAGCGGCAGCCGTCGAGGGTGGCCGTGGTGAGCAGGTGCACCGGAGCGAGATCGAGGAACGTGCCCGGCGGCACGGGAATGGCGAACACCTCGGCGTCGTCATTGGGTGGGTCGAAGGTCATGTCGTAGGCGAGGCCGGCACTGTCCGATGTGGAGCGCACCACGACCTCACGACCGAGCCACGCCGACAGCGCAGCGTGCACGCCAGGGTCGTCGATGTGGATGCGGGTGCCGTCGGGAAGGACGAGGGTGTCGCCGTCGGCCGTGGCGTCGAGCAGTTCAGGCACCCGCTTGGCCGAGAGGACCTTGTCGGCATCGACGGGCACGATGCCCCACCGGCGGTCGCCGACGACCCCTGTGGGGGTGACGTCGAGAGTGTCGACGCGACCGCCCTGCAACGACTTCACCGGGTAGCGCCAGAGCGCACCCACGCGCATCATGTCCATGCCCGTAGTCTTGCCGCTCCCCGGCGGAGTTGCCGACGTCGTGGTGGATGCCGTTCAGGGCTCGTTGTCTGGCACGAGGAGGGCCCGTTCCACCATGTCGATGAGGGTGGCCGTCCAGCGCTCGTCGCCGACCTGTTCGCTGGAGGCATCGTCGACGATCCGCCCCAGCGGGATGGCTTGCATGATGGCGGCGACGGCATCGGCGTCGAGGTCGGCGCGCAGGTAGCCGAGCCGCTGGCTCTCGATGACCGCTGCCCGCCAGGCGGCGGTGACCTCGTCCTGCACCGGGGCGATCGCAGCAGCGAGGGAGGGACGGGTGGAACCGAGCGAGATGGTGTGTGCCCGGCGCATGCGGACTGCCGAGGGGACTCGGCCGTGGAACGCGAAGTAGTCCCGGAGCGCCGCCCGGTATGACGCCCGGTCGGTGGATCGCTCCATCAGATTCCCGAACTGCGCAAGGAGCGAGGCGCTCTCGCGGGCGTAGGTCTCCACGAGAGCTGCCTCGATGAGGGTGTCGACGTCGGTGAAGTGGTTGTACAGGGTGGCCCGGCTGACCTCGGCGCCGTCAAGCACCCGCTGGACGCTGAAGCGGTCGAACCCGTCCTCGGTGAGGACGAGGACGGCTTGTTCGAGGATCCGTTCGTGGGTCGTTTGGGCCCCTGTGGTGCGGGGCCTCCGCTGGCGACGGGACATCGACATCACCGTAATGGCTGGGGACGTCAGAACATGAGGACCGGGTGTGCAGTGTCTTTGCGGGACCACCCTTGTCGGTCCCAGCACTGGCTGGCATGCTTCCCCAATGGCGAACTCGCCCACGCCTCCCGCCCCACTCGGCGAGCTGTACCGAGCGTCGCGGGAACGCATCAGCGCGATGGTGATCAACGCTGATCCGAACTGCGCCGTGCCAGCTACTCCGCTGTGGGACGTTCACGACGTTGTTGCCCATCTCGCCGGCGTGGTGGAGGACGCTGTCATGGGGAACATGGACGGGGTCACGACCGAGCCGTGGACTGCAGCGCAGGTCGAACGTGGCCGCGGACGCTCCGTGATGGAACTGTTGGAGATCTGGTCAGCGGGGGCGGCGCTGGTTGAGACGGTGTTGAGTGCTGGCGCCCGGGAGAATGACGACCCGGCGGTGCTTGAACGCTTCACCCGGGCGGTGTTGGACGTGTTCACCCACGAGGCCGATCTGGCCCATGCGCTCAATGGGCGAGCGCAGATCCCCGCAGACGGTCTTTCGTGGGCGTCGGCGGTGCTTCAGAAGGGCTTCCATTCCTGCGTCGCCGATCTTGGGTTGGGTGCTGTGGCGGTGGACGCGTCGGATTGGGAATGGTTTCGGGGCCGGCTCGGACGCCGAACGGCGGCGGAGGGAAAGGCTCTTGGCTGGTCGGATGATCCCGAGCCGTACCTCACCGCCTGGTTCGTGTTCGGTCGGGCAATCGAACCGCTCGGGGAACAACCGCCCCAGATGACCTGAGCGCAGCGCAGTTCAGGGACGCCCGGCGTGGGGGACCGCCACGGTGGCGACCTCGATGCGCCCCTCGCGTGCGGCGGTACGCGCCTCGTTGTTGGAGTCGGGGGCGGTCATGATGAACAAGGTCCGGCCGTCGTCACCACCGAGCATGCAGGCGAACGCCGTCTGAGTCGTGTCGACCGTGTCGAGGATCTCGCCGCCTTCTGCGACGCGTAGACACTGTGGGGCGGTGGCGTTGGCGACCCACACGGCGCCCTCGGCGTCGAGACAGATCCCATCGGGGGCGACGAGCAGACTGGACAGGTCGGCCCACACCCGGCGGTTGTCGAGGGTGCCGTCGGAGTACAGGTCGAAGGCGGTGAGCCGCAGCGCCAGGGTTTCGGCCACGATCAACGTCATCCCATCGGGGGTGATGACCGAACCGTTGGGGAACACCATGTCGGTGGCGGCGACGCTGCGGGTGCCGTCAGGGGCGATCCGGCTCAGCACCGTCGACGTCGGTCCGGGTTCGCCCAACACCCCTTCGATGCCGTGTTCGGCGAGGAACGCGTCAAGGTCGAAACCGAAGTCGCCGACGAAGATGGTCCCGTCGGCGGCGACCACGAGGTCGTTCACCCACCAACCCGCCAGACCCGTCAGGTCGGCGTGTTCGGTCAGGTTGGTGCCGTCGAAACGCAACACCCGCTGGTCGGTCATTGACGACACCACCATCGACCCGTCCGGCAGCCACCCCAGACCTGAGGGCTGCCCGGGTACCTCCACGATGCGTTCGTCGATGCCGTCGACGGTGATGGCGTGCACGGCGTGGTCCCCGAAATCCGAGTACCACAGGCGGCCCTCGTGCCAGCGGGGTCCCTCACCGAAATGGAGGCCGGAGTGGAGAACGGTCGTTGAGGTCATGGCGGAACCGTACCGCCACAAGAGATCTGTTGCGTCCCCTGTGGGAGTATGGGCCCCATGGCTGATCTGACCTTTGGCGTGTTCATCCCCCAGGGCTGGAAGATGGAGCTGGCGTCCATCCCTGACCCCCAGGACAAGTGGGCCAAGGCCGTCGAGGTGGCGGTGCTCGCCGAGGAACTCGGGTACGACTCGTTGTGGGTGTACGACCACGTCCACAACGTGCCGGTGCCGGCGCATGAAGCCATGTTCGAGTGTTGGACGACCATCGCCGCCATCAGTCAGCGCACCAGCCGCATCCGGCTCGGCCAGATGGTGGGGTGCGCCCCGTACCGCAACCCCGGTTTGTTGGCCAAGATCACCTCGAACATCGACGTGATCTCCGGCGGTCGTCTCGACTGGGGGGTGGGGGCAGGCTGGTACGAAAACGAGTTCACCGGGTACGGCTACCCGTTCCCCTCCGCCGCCGATCGCATCCGGGCGTTGCGTGAAACCGTCGAGATCGTGTTGTCGATGTGGCGTGAACCCGACACGACCTATCACGGCCGGTACTTCACTCTCGACGGCGCCCAGTGTGACCCGAAGCCTTTGCAGCAGCCGCACCCACCTGTGCTCATCGGTGGTGGCGGGGAACAGATGACCTTGCGGGTGGTGGCCGAGTTGGCCACGCACTCCAACTTCGGAGGGAAACCTCACGAGTGGGCGCACAAGGCCGAGGTGCTCAAAGGCCACTGCGCCAAGGTGGGTCGTGACTACGACGAGATCACCAAGACCTGGTCGCCCGAGGTGTTCATCCGCCGTACCGAGGCCGAGGTGGCCGCAGCGGGCAGCCGGTCGTTTTGGGGGGAGCCGGTGGAGTCGTGGACGGAAGGCAATCTCGTCGGCACCCCCGAACAGGTGGCTGAGAAGATCCGGACGTACGTGGATCTCGGGTGCACCGGGTTCATCCCGTGGTGCAGCGACTATCCCGACACCGAGACCCTCGAGCTTCTCGCCACCGAGGTCATCCCCCAGGTGCGCTGATGGCCCGAGGCCGCCGTCGGGGGGTGCCGCCAGTCCCGATGGTGGCCGGGTCAGTGGCGGTCGCTGCCGCCGTCGGGTTCGCCGGCAGTTGGGGCGGCCCGCGTCTCGGGGCGATCCCGGTGTTCGCCCTGTGTGTGGCGTTGGCGTTCGCCATCAACTGGTTGGTGTGGATCCCGGCGTCGTTGTGGCGCACCGAACGCTTCTATGACCTGACCGGGTCGGTGACGTTCGTGGCGGTGACGTCGCTGGCGTTGGTGGCCGCACCCGGCCCCGACGGTGAGGCGTCGGTGTGGCGGGTCATGCTCGCCGCCATGGTGGTGGTGTGGGCGGTGCGGCTCGGGTCGTTCCTGTTTGTCCGGGTTCGCCGCGACGGCTCCGACGGCCGGTTCGACAAGATCAAGGTGCACCCGTTGGCGTTCCTCGCCACGTGGACCCTCCAGGCGCTCTGGGTGTCGATGACCGCGGCGGCGGCACTCGCCGCCATCACGGTGGCCGACGGCCTCGGTGGGGTGTGGGCCGCGCTCGGTGTCATCGTGTGGCTCATCGGCTTCGCCATCGAGGTGGTTGCCGACACCCAAAAGCGCCGGTTCCGCGCCGACCCGGCCAACGCCGGACGGTTCATCTCGACGGGGTTGTGGTCCCGCTCACGTCACCCCAACTACTTCGGTGAGATCCTGTTGTGGAGCGGGGTGGCGCTCATGGCGGTGCCGACCTTGTCGGGTTGGCGGTGGGTGGTGCTGATCTCACCGGTGTTCGTCTGGTTGTTGCTGACCCGGGTCAGCGGCGTCCCACTGCTTGAAGCCCGCGCCGCCGCCCGGTTCGGCGACGACCCCGCCTACGGGGCCTATGTGAAGCACACTCCGGTGCTGGTCCCCCGACTCACGAATCCCACACGGGGTGACGCTTGTCGAGAAACGCCCTGATGCCTTCCTTGGCGTCGGGCAACTGACTGGCCTGCGCCATCACCGCCGTGGCGTAGGTGTAGGCGTCCTCAAGGGGGAGGCCGAGTTGGTGGTAGAGGGCGGCCTTGCCTATCGCCTTGGACGCCCGTGAACCCCGGGTGGCCCGGCCGAGTAGATCCGCCACCGTGGCGTCGAGTTCGTCGGCGGGCACCACGCGGTTCACGAGGCCCCATTCGAGCGCGGTGGCCGCATCGATGGGGTCGCCGGTGAACGCCAGTTCGGCGAGACGTTTGGTGGACACGGCACGACCCACCTCGACGGCAGGGGTGGTGCAGAACCATCCGCCTTTGCCGCCCGGGAGGGCGAACCCTGCTTCGGCCGAGGCGACGGCGAGGTCACAGGCGGCCACGAGTTGGCACCCCGCTGCGGTGGCGAGGGCGTGCACCCGGGCGATGGTGATCTGGGGGATCTGGCGGAGAGCCAGCATCGTCGCACTGCACGTCTCGACCAGCGTGGTGGCCGCCGCCAGGTCAGCGTCGGCGAGGTCGGCGAAATCGTGGCCGGCGCTGAACACCGGTCCGTTGGCGGCGAGCACCAACCCGGCGGTGTCGGTCTCCCCGACGGTGCGCACGGCGTCGAGCAGTTCGCTCAGCGCCTCGAGTGACAGGGCGTTGCGTCGCTCGGGACGGTTCAGGGTGATGGTGGCCACCGGTCCGTCGACGGCGAGAACCAGCGTTGTGTAGGTCATGTATCCACCCTATGCCCGCCGTCCCCGGTGCGGTCATGGTCGTCGGCGCCACTGACCTAGCGTCAGGACGTGGGTTCGCTGTTGGCCGCCATGGGTCTCGTGTTCGTCGCCGAACTGGGCGACAAGACCCAGCTAATCGCCCTTGGTTTCGGTGCCCGGCACCGAATCGCCCCGGTGCTCGTTGGCATGTTCCTCGGTTACGGTCTTGCCAATCTCGCTGCCGTGGTGGTTGGTGGGATCCTCGGGGCCACCCTGCCGACCCGGGCCCTCGGCATCGGGGGCGGCATCCTGTTCCTGCTCTTTGCCCTGTGGTCGCTGCGGCCCGAACGGTCCGATGGCGCGTCCACCGATGATGATCCCGAGGCGGCGGTGCCCAGTCGTCCGGCGCGCGCCCTGGTGCCGTCAGTGGCGCTGGCCGTGCTGGTCGCCGAGATGGGGGACAAGACGCAGCTCGCCACGGCCACACTCGCCTCACAGGGCCCGCCCGTGTTGGTGTGGATCGGTGCCACCATCGGCATCGTGGCGGCCGGGGCAGTCGGGGTTGTCGTCGGACGGTTCGTGGGGGCACGGCTACCCGAGCGGGTCACCCGTCTCGGCTCGGCCGCACTGTTCGCCGTGTTCGGCGTGGTGCTGATCGTCGTCAGTCTTTGATCCGCTGCAGGGTCGCCCACAGGTGTGGGGTCATTGGCTGGCCGACGGCTGCCATCGAGAGTTCGTAGGTCAACGTGTCCCCACGGACCCGCAGCGCACGCCACACCGACACGACCTCTTTGGCATTGGGCGTCAGCCCCACCTGTAGGGAGGTGAACGTCACCGCCCACGCACCGTCGGGTTCGTACCCGGCGACGCCGTCGTGGGTCTCGGTGACGCCGGTGGGTTGGGCCACGACGAGTTCGACCCCTTCCGTCCCCACCGGTCGCAGGTACCCGACCTCGGTGTGCATGGGGGTGCCGTCGGCTGACGTGGTGCGCTGTGTGTAAGCAAACACCGGTTTGCCTAGGAGTGCAGTGAAGGTCACCGTTTCGTTGTAGGTGAATGGCTCAATGGTGGGGTACGAACCGCGACCCGTCCCCTGCCACGTGCCTTCGAGGTGGGCGAGGGGACCCTCAGCCACAGGTGTGGGGCGCACCCTCGGCGCAGTCGCACAGCAACACCGGGTCGTCGTCGAGACGGCGCAGGGTGCCGGCCAACGACCGGTCACGGTTCGTCGTGAGCCGCGGCCACACCGCCGGCCACGCCCGACGGGGTCGGTGACGCCCCGACGCCGACACGGTGCCAGTGGCGACCGGTTGCAGGGAAGGTGTGGTGACTCCCATCACGTCCTCACCCTATCGGGCGTTCCCCCACCGGGCGGCGCCACGACTTGCGGGTGGCCCACACCCCCCAACCGAGCGCGCCGAGGGGAATTTCGAGGAGGTAGGTGAACGTGCTGTAGAGCAGCACCGCCGCTGTGGCGGGGTTGGTGGCTGCCCCGAACGCGGTGAGCAATGCCACCGTTCCCGTCTCGGCGATGCCGACGCCGCTCGGGGTGAGCGGAATGGTGGTCAGCAACCGGTTGAAGGCGAAGGCGGCGTACACCTCGATCCATCCCGCACTGTCGTTGCCGGTGCCGAGATACCGCACGCACAACAACAAGATGGCGAACTGCCCGATGGTGTACACGAACATCCAGAACGTCAGTGCCAGCCAGTTGCGTCGAAGCAGGTCGACCGAGTCGTGGCGGAAGGCGACGAGCCGGTCACCGAGTCCGGTCACCGGCGGTTTGCGCACCAGCCGGGTCGCCATCGAGCCGATTCGTTCCCCGAGCACGCCCACCGATCGTGCCAGTGCGTCGGAGCGCAACACGAGGGCGAACACCACGACCATGACGACGAGGACCGCCACCCCCACCACGGCGGCCAGCACCAGTTCGCCCGACGCCTTCCCGCTGAACGCCAACAAGGCGAGGGCGCTGAGGGGGATGGCGAGTTTGGCGAACACGTTCCAAAAGCCCGACACCACGATGCTGCGGGTGATCGACGGGATCCCGAACCCCCACGAGCGCCCCATGGCGTAGGTGACCCCGACACCGACCGCTCCACCGAAGGGCACCACGTTTGCCAACGCGCTGCCCGAGAAGTTCAGCACCAACGCCTGGGTGTGACGCAGACCGGGCAGCGACGCCACCATCACGCCGGTGTAGCTCCACATGGTGGCGAGCCACACCACCGTGACCACCAGCACCTGCCACGCCATGAGGGTGCCGAGCGTGTCCCACACGACCCCGTACTCGGCGCCGGTGACCTTGGGCAGGGCGAAGGCGAACAGCACCACGACAACCGAGAATGAGGCCACCGTCTCCACCACCCGCCGTGCCGGGGACTTGCCCCGCAACTCGAGTTCGGCGGGGACCCGCAGCGCCTCGCGACCTTCGGCGCCGGCGAGTTCGTCGAGGTGCGGTGGCACGAGGTGCGCCTCGACGAACGGGTCGCCCACGGGGTCGTCGGTCGGTGCCATCAGGGAGCGGTCTCGGCCCTCAGCGGGTGGGCTCGGCGTCGAGGGTGGCGAACACGTCGGTGGCCGGATCGCCCGGCGACCGTCCATGTTCGATGAACCACTCGGTGCCAAAGGCGAGGCCGTAGAGGTCGTCAGGCAACTCGAGGATGCGGGCGAGGGTGCGGGTGGTGCTCACGGCGCTCGTGGTCTGGGTGGCATGAGCCGCCATCGACGCCCGTTTGGCGGCGAGGTGGGCGGAGACGTCGACGGTGTGGGTGACGGCGTCGGCGGGGGAGAACCACGTGTCGAGTTCGGCGGGGTCGAACTCGGGTGGGATCTCGAACCCCATGTTCTTCACGATCTGCAGACCCAGGTACAACACGTCGCGGTTCACCGTGGATTCGAGCACCACCGGGGTGCCGGCCAACGCCGCTGCTGCCACGCCGACCTGGTGGACCCGTTTGTGGTCGGGGTGGCCGTACCCGCCGTTGACGTCGTAGGTGGTGAGCACGTCGGCACCCTCCTCGCGAAGGATCTCGGCGAGGCGTCCCGCCGCCTCATCGGGGGACGCCCCGACGAACGTGTCGTTCCCGTCGGTGGTGGCGTCACCGTCGAGACCCGAATCGGCGTACCCGAGGAACACCACCCGGGCCACCCCGAGCGCATCGGCTGACGCCATCGCCTCGGCCCGACGTCGATCCCCAAGGGTTTCGGCACCATCGAGCGTGTCGGCGTCGGCGTCACCGGCCTCGCCGCTAGTGGCGAACACCAGCACCACCCGGTGGCCTGCAGCGGCGGCCCCCGCCAGCGTGCCGGCGGTCAGCAACGCTTCGTCGTCGGGGTGGGCGTGAAAGGACACCAGGGTGTGGGGCACCTGACCATTGTTACCCGTCGGTGGTCGGGGTGGGCGCAAGCCGGACAGGTACGCTGGCGCCGCCATGGTCCGCACCCCGGCGTCCCCGCCGCTCTCCGTTGCCATCGTCAGCGACTGCTACGTCCCTGACACCGGTGGTATTGAAGTGCAGGCACACGACCTCGCCCAGCATCTCCAGCGTGGCGGCCACCGGGTGGTGGTGGTGACCACCACCCCAGGCCCACCCGAGGTGGACGGCATCAAGGTCATCCGGGTGAGTGTGCCACCCACGCAGCGCCGCATCCCGTTCCTGCCGGACAAGGCACCGCTGGCCCCGTCGGTGTTCCGAGAAGTGGCCGACGTCCTCGCCGCCGAACAGGTCGACGTCGCCCACTTCCACGGCGGGATCCTGTCGCCGTTGGCGTTCAAGGGTGCCGCTGACGCCCAGGCGGCCGGTCTGCCGACGGTGATCACCACCCACTGTCTTTGGAGTTACGCCACCCCGTTGTTCGCCGTGTTGAACCGGCGCTACCACTGGTCGCAATGGCCGGTGGTGTTCTCCGCCGTGAGTGATGCCGCCGCCGAACCGATCCGGCGCATCGCCGGCGATGACGTCGAGGTGGCGATCCTGCCCAACGGGATCGACACCGCCTGGTGGTCGCAGGGTGCCCACGCCGACGAGGAGGCCACGAACACGTTCACCGTGGCGGCGGTGATGCGACTCGCCCCGCGCAAACGACCGTTCCAGTTGGTGCGGACTCTGGCTCGGGTTGCCGCCGCGCTCGACGGGGCGGTGACGTTGCGGGCGGTGATCGTGGGTGACGGGTCGCTTCGTCGACCGCTGCAGCGCTACATCGACCGTTTGGGCCTCACCGGGGTCATCGAGCTCGCCGGACGTCTCGACCGGGCCGCCATTCGTGACCTCTACGCCGAGGTGGACGCCTTCGTGGCTCCCGCCAACCTCGAATCGTTCGGGATCGCTGCACTCGAGGCCCGCACGGCGGGTATCCCGGTGGTGGCCAAGGCTCGCACCGGGGTACGCGAGTTCGTGCGGCACGGCCGCGAAGGTCTGTTGGCCACCAGCGATCGGGACATGGCCGACCAGTTGATTCGTCTGGGTCGGGACCGGTCGCTGCGGGCCACCATGGCCGCCCACAACCGGTTGGTGCCACCGAACATGGACTGGGATGACGTCGTAGCCGCCAACGTGGCCGTCTACCGCCGGGCCATCGACCTCGTCGCTGCCAACTGAACGTCGTCTCGTTGGTTGGGATGTCGTCGCCGCTGCACGGTGACCGCCACCACCCAGCCGGCACCCATGACGGCGAGTGCCCCGACGGCGTCGATAACGAAGTGGTTGGCGGTGATGACCACGGTGAGAAACGTGGTCAGGGGGTACGCCACGGCGAACACCCTTGCCGGTCGTGACCGTGTCGACGACCAGATGGCGGCGCCCACCCACAACGCCCACCCGCAGTGCAGGCTCGGCATGGCGGCGTACGGGTTGGCAACGGCGGTGACCGCCGACGACTGGAACGACCACGGCGCGGGGTGGGTGGCGAGCGTGTCGACGAACCCCCATCCGCCGATGAGGTCGTACACGTCAAGGAGTCGTGGTGGCATGAGCGGGAACAGGGCAAACCCGACGAGGGCCGCCAGGGTGCCCAAGGCCAGGGTGTTACGCCACAGGCTGTACCGGTCGGGGTGCCGTCGGTACAGCCAGATGAGGGTGGCGGGGGTGACCACGGCGTAGGCGACGCCGTAGAACCAGTTGGCGCCAACGATGAGGTCGGGCCATTGCAGTGCCCAGCGCTGCCACGCCCCCTCGACGTTGATGCCGAGGACGTCCTGGAGGCCGACGATGGTGGTGGCGTTGGTGAACGCCTCGTCGGGTGCGGCGACGGTGACTGCCCGCACCGCCGAGTAGATGACGTACACCCCGGTGGCGATGAGTGCCTCGGACCACCAGCGTCGCGGTGTCCCAACCACGCGCCCAGGTGAGGCCACGCGCCGTGCGGGGAGTGTGACCTCGGCCATGGTGAGTGAGGTTACGGAGTGTGGAGCGAGGTGCCTACCTCGGGCCCCGGTAACCCCCCATCACGGTGGGAAGGGGTGATTGCCGGGTTCCGCTCAGGCGGGCAGGATGCGGTAGACGCCGCCCTCTTGGGACAGTACCCACAGTTCGCCGCTGTCGTCCTCACCGAACGACGACAGGCTCTTCACGTCGATCCCGAGCCCACCGACCGCGCTGACCGCCCCGTCGGTGACCTGCAGGCCCCGAATCTCAGGGGCGCACCAGTCGCCGAAAAGGTAGGTGCCGACGAGTTCCTCAATGGCCGAGCCGCGGTAGACGAATCCACCGATGACGGCGCAGTTACCGCCGTCGTGGTTGTACTCGTACAACGGGGCGACGAGGCCGTCTTTGGGTTCGGCGCCGGTGTCGAACGCCTCTGTGCCCTCATAGAGCGGCCACCCCAGGTTGGCGCCACGGCCGAGACCCTCGGCGCGGGACAACAACGTGATTTCCTCACGTGCCTTCTCCCCGACGTCTGGCAGCCACAGGTCCCCGGTCTCCCGATCGAAACTGAACCGCCACGGGTTGCGGAGGCCCAACACCCACGTCTCGGGGGCGCCGCCACCGGAGGCGAACGGGTTGTCAGCGGGGATGGCGTACTCGGCGTCGCCGGTGGCACCGTCGGGGTCGATACGCAGCACCTTGCCCAACGGGGTGTCGGGATTCTGTCCGTTGCCTTCAGGGTCACCCGACCCGCCACCGTCGCCGAGACCGAGGTAGAGGTAGCCGTCCGGGCCGAACGCCAGTTGCCCACCGTTGTGGTTGGCGAAGGGTTGTGGCGTGGTGAAGATCGTCTGACGGCTCGACGTGTCGACGCTCGATGCCGTCATGTCCCAGCGAGCCACCACGGTGTCGCCCTCGTCGTCGGAGTAGTGCAGGAACAATTGTCGGCCGTCGGGGGAGAACGCCATGCCGAGTAGTCCCCGTTCGCCTTCGTCGCGCACGTCGCCGGAGATGTCGAGCAGTGGACTGTTCAACAGGGTGTACTTCCCGGTGCGTGCGGTACCGGTGGAAGTGTCGGGGTTCGACGGTGGCTGTTCCTGGCTGAAACTCGCCGGGGTGACCCGCGCCGGGTTCGTCTGGGTGGTGTTCGTTCCGGTGTCCTCGCCGTCCTCGGGAGGTTCGGTGGTCGTGGTGGTGATCGGTGTGGACGGGCCGGTGATGCGGCGGACCCGGCCGGCCTGCTCGGCGATGTAGACGTCGTCACTTCCGGGTCGCACGGCGAACGCCACCGGGCGGTCAAGGGTGGTGACCTGTTCGAGGCGGAGGCCAACGGGGGTGAGCACTTCGGGTTCGCCGACGGTGCCCTCGACGGTCACCTCGTTACCGGTGGTGGCGGCCCCTTCGGGCGAGTCGGTGGGGCTCGTGCATGCGGCGAGCAGTCCGACGGTCACCACCGAGAGGCCCAAAGCCATCAACCAGCGGGGTCTGGGGTGTGTGCGCTGCGTGGTTGCCACGTGCGAAGCGTACCGATCCGACGTGTTGAGTGGGCATCGGGGCATGTGTCGTGGTCGACACCCCGGGGAGTACGCTGACCACTCGTGTCTGAACCGTCCTCCCTCCAGTCCGCCATGAGCAAGGTCCGTACCCACGGACTGCGCTACTCGGCGGTGACGGTGGTCAACGTGGTGATCGGTCAGATCTTGTTGTTCGCCTCCGTCCGGTTGTTCAGCTGGGGGACGACGTGGACGACGGACACGGCGTGGACGGTGGCCAACGTGGTGTCGGTCTCACTCGGCACCATTCCCGCCTACTACTTGAACCGGGCGTGGGTGTGGGGCAAGCGGGGCCGCAGCCACCTGACTCGTGAAATCCTCCCATTCTGGGGGTTTGCCTTCGCCGGGCTGATCCTTTCGTCGGTGGCGGTGAACGTCGCTGCGAACCTCACCGACGTGAAGATCGTGGCCAACATCGCAAACCTGGTGGCGTTCGGTGTGCTGTGGGTGGCCAAGTTCTTCGTGCTCGACGCCGTGGTGTTCGGCCGTGGCCATCACGAGGCCGGCGAGGTGGACGACGACGGTGCCGACACGGTGCACCAGACCACGATCCACCCCTGAGGGCGTGATCGTCTGATGATGGACCCATCGTTGCAACAAGCGGCGGAAGCGGCGCGGGGTTTCATGCCGCCCGATGAGGGCGTGGCGTTGTACGAGGCGGCCCTCGGTGTCCCCGTTGGTGGTGCGCCCATGCTCGAGATCGGCTCGTACTGCGGCAAGTCGGCGGTGTACCTCGGTGCGGCGGCCGTGCAACGCGACGTCGTGCTGTTCGCCCTTGACCACCATCGCGGGTCCGAGGAGAACCAGCCCGGATGGGAGTGGCACGAACCCGACCTGGTGGACCCCGCCATCGGGCGGCTCGACACCCTGCCGTTGTTCCGCCGCACCGTCCACGACGCCGGTCTCGAGGATCGGGTGGTGGCGCTCGTGGGTGAGTCGACGGTAGTGGGACGCCACTGGAACATCGGGTTGTCGTTGCTGTTCATCGACGGCGGTCACGGCAGCGAACCCGCCCACCGCGACTTCGAGTTGTGGACGCCCCACGTCGACACCGGTGGGTTGCTCGTCATCCACGACGTGTTCCCCGACCCCGCTGACGGCGGCCGTCCACCCTTTGAGATCTACTGCCGGGCGCTCGAAGGCGGACAGTTCGTCGAGGAGCGGGCTGTCGGGTCCCTGCGGGTGCTGCGACGCACGGACGTCAACTGAGCGACCGCCCAGGTCAGACCCGGGTGGGGGCGCGGATGCCGAGAAGATCGAGTCCGCAGGCCAACACCGATGCGGTGAGGCTGCACAACGCCAGACGTGACCGCCGTACGGCTGGGTCCTCGGCCCGCAGCACCGGGCACGCCTCATAGAACGTGGTGTAGGCGCTAGCGAGTTCGTAGAGGTAGGTGCACAACCGGTGGGGGACCCGCCGGTTGGCACAGGCGTGTACCGCAGCGTCGAACCCCAACAGTGCCATGGCCAGGTCATGTTCGGCCGCTTCGGTGATCTGCACGGCATCGACACCGGCCGCTGAAGCGTCGGCGGGGTCGGCCTTGGACAGAATCGAACACATTCGGGCGTGGGCGTACTGCAGGTACGGGGCGGTGTTGCCCGTCAGGGCCAGCATCCGATCCCAGGCAAACACGTAGTCCTTGACCCGGTCACTCGACAGGTCGGCGTACTTCACCGCTCCGAGACCGATGGCGGTGGCCACGTCGGTCACCTCGTCGGGAGTGAGGTCGTTGCTCTTGGCCTCAACCAGCGTGCGGGCCCGGCCCACCGCCTCGTCGACCAGTTCGGCGAGTTTCACCGTGTCCCCGGCCCGGGTGCGGAACATCTTGCCGTCCTCACCGAGCACCGACCCGAAGGCGACGTGTTCCACGTCGATGGTGTCGTCCACCCAACCCGCCTGGCGCCCCACGGCGAACACCATCTCGAGGTGGTCGTGCTGGGGGGCGCCCACCACGTAGAGCAGTTCGGTGGCACCGAGGTCACGGATGCGGTGCCGCAAGGCGGCGAGATCGGTGGCGGCGTAGCCGTACCCGCCGTCGGCCTTGCGCACGATGAGCGGCAGAGGTTCACCGTCGCGGCCTTCGAACCCGGGCGGGAAGGCGCACAGTGCCCCGTCGTCCGTGACGAGCAGACCTTTCGCCTCGAGTTCGGCGACGACGTCGTCGAGCACGTCGTTGTAGGTGCTCTCCCCTGCGTAGTCGGCGTCGGTGAGGGACACCTCGAGGCGGTCGTAGGCGTCGGAGAAGTAGGTGGTGGACACCTCGACGAGGATCCGCCACAGACGTCGGCTCTCGGGGTCACCGGCCTGGAGCGCCACGACCCGCGCCCGACTGCGATCGGCGAACTCGGGGTCGGAGTCAAAGCGTGCCCGGGCCGCCTTGTAAAAGGCATTGAGGTCGCTCACCGCCGCCCCTTGGGTGCCCACCGCGTCGCCGTCGGTCAGGCCCGAGTCGACGAGATGTTCGGTCAGCATCCCAAACGGGGTGCCCCAGTCACCGAGGTGGTTCTGGCGGATCACGTCGTGACCGAGGAACGTCAACGTGCGGGCCAGGGCGTCCCCGATGATTGTGGACCGCAGGTGTCCGACGTGCATCTCCTTGGCCACGTTGGGCGCCGAGTAGTCGACCACCACGGTGTGGGGTTCGGCGGCGGGTCGCACACCGCAGCGGTCCGATGTGAGATCGGTGAGCAGTCCGGCGAGGGCGTCGTCGCGCAACGTCAGGTTGATGAACCCTGGCCCGGCCACCTCGGGGGTGAGGCACAGGTCGGCCACGTCGAGGGCGGTCACGAGGTCCTCGGCCACGTCGCGTGGCGGTCGACCGAGGCGTTTGGCGAGCGCCAGCGCCCCGTTGACCTGGGCGTCGGCGTGTTGGGAGGGACGCACCACCGGGTCGTGGGGGGCGCCGTCAGGGTCGAGGGTCGCCATGGCCGCTGCGGCCCGCTCGCTGATGAGCGCCAGAGGGTCAGCCACGTCAGTCGCGCGACGGGTCGGCCACGGCGTCAGCGTTGATGAGCGCCGGGAGGGCGTCGTGGTCGGTGAGCAGTCGTGACGCCGGTGAGACCCCGGCGATGGCGTCGGCGGCCATCACCACGGCGGCGTCGGTGTAGGTGGTGCGTTCCCCACCGGGGAAGGTGACGCGGTCGGGGTGCACGAGACCGGTGTGGTAGTGGCCGTCGTCGCAACGCAGCGCCTGGGCGGCACGGAACAGGTCGAGGGCCTGGTCACGTCGACCCACGGCGAGGTAGGCGAGGAGGCACTCACAGGTTTCCGCCGCCGTGGTCCACGGTCGGTCTGACACGCACCGCACCCCGAGGCCGTCCATGATGAACGTGCCCGACCCGTCGTCGAGACGTTGACGGGCCACGTCGTCGCGCAGAACCCCGGCCATGACCGGGTAGTACCAGTCCATGGCCCAGCGGTGCTTGGGGGCGAAGGCGTCGGGCATGTCTCCGGCGCAGTGGGCGGCCACCACGTGGGACAACCGGGCGGCCGACAGTTCCCAGTCGGGTCGCTCGTGACCCAACTGGTCGGCGAGCGCTACGGCGCAGCGCAGGCTGTGGCACATTGACGCGCTGCCGGTCAGCAGGGCGAACGACCACGGTGTGCCGTCGGCGTGGCGGGCCCAGATGATCTCGCCGCGTGGCGTCTGCAACGCCAACACGAAGTCGATGGCGGCTTCCACCACCGGCCACATGGTCTCGGCGAACCCCCGGTCGGAGTAGAGCAGCCAGTGGTGCCACACGCCTGCGGCGACATAGGCGATGGTGTTGGCGTCGAGCTTGTCCTGCTCGATGCTGTCGGCGAGGTAGTACTGGTGCCACGACCCGTCGGGACGCTGCATCGACATCAGCCAGTCGTACGCCCGCTCGGCGTCCGAGCGCCGGCCACCCACGGCGAGCGCCATGGCCGCTTCGACGTGGTTCCACGGGTCGGCGTGGCCACCGGGGAACCACGGGACCATGCCGTTGGGCAACTGCCAGTCGGCGATGGCGTCGACGGTGGCGCGCACCTCTTGCGCGCTCAAGATGCCCGGAACGTCGGGGATCGGGTACGACTCAGTGGGCACCGGCGGCCTCCGCTGTGGACGTCGTGGCGTTGGCGTGGGCCCGGTGCGGTTTGCGGGCGTAGAGCACCACGGACTTGCCAATGAGCGGCGAGAGCAGCTTCTCGGCGATGCGGGTCACCGCCGGGTTCTTCTCGATGTCCCACACCAGCAGTCGGTGGTATGCCTTGACGAGTGGGTGGTCGTCGTTGGTGGGTCCCACCGCGCAGCGCAGCCACCAGTACGGGGAGTGCAGGGCGTGGGCGTAGGTGGTCGCACCCGGTTCCAGCCCGGCGGATCGCATCAGGTTGCGGAGCCGTTCCTCGGTGTAGATGCGGACGTGGCCACCCTCGGCGATGGGGGCGTGGTAGGCGTCCGACAGGGCCCAGCACACCTTTTCGGGCAGCCACGCCGGGACGGTGATGGCGATGGTGCCGCCGGGTCGGAGCACCCGGGTCAACTCGTCGAGGGCGGTGGCGTCGTCAGGGATGTGCTCCATGACCTCCGAGGCGATGATGCGATCGAACGAGTCGTTTGCGAACGGGAGTCGGGTGGCGTCGCCCTGGGCGGTGGCGCCGAGGCCTCCGGGGGCCACCTCGCCGCTCTCGTGCAATGCCCCGAACATGGATCGGACCTGCACGAGCTCGGCGTGGGCCATGTCGCAGGCCACGACGTCGGCACCGCGACGCACCGCTTCAAAGGCGTGACGGCCGAACCCACAGCCGAGATCGAGTAGCAGGTCACCGGGGCGCAGGCCGAGGGTGTCGTAGTCGACGGTCAGCATCTCAGTTCGTCCGATCCGCTGACATCGGGGTGTCGAGGTTGAACCGCGGGGCGGCACCGGCGCCTCCGGCGCGACGCTGCTGCACGTCGGCGGTCTCGGCGAGTCGGGCCCGGTACTGCTCGATGGTGCCTTCGGCGGTGTGGCGCCACGTCCAGCGTTCCAGCACCCGCTGGCGTCCGGCCGCACCGATGCGGGCCCGCAGTTCGGGGTCGTCGAGGGCGGTGCGGATGCGGGCGGCGAGGGCTTCGCTGTTGCCGGGCGGGACGACGAGGGCCGTCTCGTTGTCGTTGCCGACCACCTCGGGCAGGGCGCCGCCGGTGGTGGCCACGAGCGGAACGCCGCACGACATGGCTTCGATGGCGGGAAGGGAGAACCCTTCGTACAGCGAAGGCACCACGGCGAGTTCCGCTTCGGCGTACAGCTCGATGATGCGCTGTTCGGGTACGCCGGACACGAACGTGATGGCGTCGGACAGCCCGAGTTCTTCAATGGTGCGGGCCGAGGGTCCGCCCGGCTTGGGCTTGCCGATGACCACGAGTTCGATGTGGCGCTCGGTACGGAGCTTGGCCACCGCTTCGAGCAGGTATCGCAGGCCCTTCATGGTCACGTCGGCCGACGCCGTGGTGATGAGCCGGCCCGGGACCCGCTGCACGTCGGGCAGGGGACGGAAGATGTCCTGGTCGACGCCGACGGGCACGACGTGCAGGTTCGAGGCGGGGACCCGGTGGTCGGTGCTGATGTCGGCCGCCGAGTTCTGCGACACGGTGAGGATCCGGTTGAACTTGCGAGCCACCCGGGTCTGCATCTTGGTGAACCCGTACCAACGAGCCTTGGAGAACCGCTGCCAGGTGGTCTCGGCGTGTTCCATCTCGAGGCGGCGGTCGACGGTGATGGGGTGGTGAATGGTGGGGAGCACCGGCAGTCCGTCGCGTTCGATGAGCAGCAGGCCGTAGCCGAGGCACTGGTTGTCCTGCACGATGTCGAACTCGTTGATGCGGGGGTGGAGGTGTTTCCATGCCCGCAGTGAGAATGCCATCGGTTCGGGGAACGTGCCCGCTGCGAACGTGAGGACCTCAGCCCAGTCGGTCCAGTCCTTGAGTTCCCAAAATCCCGGCATCCGCATGGGGAAGTGGTCGTTGTAGATGTCGAGGCTGGGGAGTTCGACGAGGGGCACGCGTTCGTCGAGTACGGGGAACGGCTGGCCACCGAGAACCTCGACGCGGTGACCGAGATCGGTGAGGGCCTTGGTTAGATGACGGGTGTAGACCCCCTGGCCGCCGACATGGGGTTTGCCGCGGTAGGCGAGGAAGGCGATGCTCAGCGGGCGGTCGTCGTGGGCGGCGGTCACGTGATGTCCTTGTTGCCGGCGGGCCTCATCGGCACCGGTCAGCGTGGGTTGATCCGTCAGGCGGGGTGGTCTGGGCGGTCGTGCGGGGGGTGGTCGGACACGCCGGGGCGTGCGTGCGGCCCCCAAGTCTCCGATTCCTTGACCGGGGGGTCAAATGCCGCCCCCTCTGCGTGACATTTGTCACCCCCGCGTCGGATGGTCCGTCGGGTCGGGTGAAAGCGACAAAACTGCCGTCATGACGGGGTTTGTGGGGTGAAAGCGGTCGTCCAGCGGGTCCGGTCGGCCTCGGTGGAGGTCGACGGAACCACCGTCGGGGCCATCGGGGTGGGCGTGGTCTGCCTCGTCGGGGTCACCCACGACGACACCGCGGCGTCCGCCACCCGGCTCGCCGACCGCATCTGGGGGTTGCGACTCATGGCCGACGGCGACGGGGTGATGAACGTGTCGGTGGCCGACGCCGGAGGCGAGGTCCTCGTCGTCAGCCAGTTCACCCTCTACGGCGACACGTCCAAGGGTCGTCGGCCTTCGTGGCGCGACGCCGCGCCGTCGTCGGTGGCCGAACCGCTCGTGGACGCCGTCGTCGACGAGCTCCGCCGACTCGGTGCAACTGTCGCCACCGGCGTGTTCGGTGCCGACATGGCGGTCCACCTTGTCAACGACGGGCCGGTGACGCTGGTCGTCGAGGTCTGAGGCCTCACCCGGACGCGGGTGGCGCCGGGGCGGTTCCCGACCGCCGTCGCTGCACCAACCATCCGGCCCCGATGAGCAGGATCGACACGGCGAGTACCGGCGTCACCCCCAGGCGGGTGGCGATGGTGTCGCCCCGCCGCCGCTCCACCGTGTGTTGCAACACCCGTTGCTCCCCGATGCTGGTGCGCTCCACGACCTCCCCGTCGGGGGTCACGACCGCTGAGAACCCCGTCGGTGCTGCCTGGACGACCCAGCGTCCCGTCTCGATGGCTCGCAGGCGCGACGAGGCGACCTGTTGGGTCTGGACCTGGGTCAACCAGTACGACGAACCGTTGGTCGGGTTCAACAACACCTCGCCGCCACCGGCGATGCCGTCTCGGGCCCGACCGGTGAAGAACACCTCCCACGAGATCGCCACCCCGACCGGGCCGGCGGGGGTGGCCAACACCGCCGGTGAGGTGCCCGCTCTGGCGTCACGGCGGGGCAGACCCGCACCCGGCGCCACCCGTTCGATGAACGACCGGAACGGCACCCACTCACCGAAGGGGACCCGCAACACCTTGTCGTAGCGCTCGCCGCGGACGCCGTCGGGCAGGTACACCACCGAGGCGTTGAGGAACTCGGTGTCGCTCACCACCTCGGTCACCCCCACCACCAACGGCGCGTCGAGTCGTCGTGCCAGCGCCGAGAGGGCCTCGTCCTCGGGGCTGCCCGCAAGGAGTCCGTCGACCGCCACCACGTTCTCGGGCCACACCACGAGATCCACCGGCGTCTCGATGCCGGCCGACGCCTCGAGGTGTCGGGCGAACACGAGGCCCGGGTCGCTGGTGGCCGCCCGGGTGCGTTGGGGCCCGCCACCTTGGACCGCTGCCACCTCGAGGGTGCCGACCGGTTCACCTGAGGGCGCCACGGCCGCCATCAACACGGTCACGACCACTACCGCCGCCGCCGCAGCGCTCCATCGCCAGCGGCGTGAGAGCGCAGCGGACACCGCCACGCCGCACACCACCACGAGACCCGACACCACCAGCGCCCCGCCGAGACGGGCGGGCTGGGACAGCGGCGAGTCCGCCTGGCCCATGGCCAACGTCGCCAACGGGACGCCCTCCCACGGGAACGACCAGCGGGCCGCCTCGGCGAGGGCGATGACGCCCGGAAGCGCAAGCCAGCGGCCCGGGGCGTCGGGTGGCACGGCGGCACCGGCGAGGGCGAAGTACCCGGCGAACAACGCCGAGGCGATCACGTAGCCCGGCGCGGTGAGGTCCCACATCCAGATGGTCATCGGTGCCAGCCACACCGCCGCCACCAGCCACGACCGTCGGGCCCGTTGGGCCACGGTGGCCCCGGCCAGCAACCGGTCCCACACCACGATGCCCACGATGGCCAACGGCCAGAACCCCGCCGGTGGCACCGACAAGGCAATGCACCCCCCGGCGGCGACGCAGGTCGCCCCGGTGCGCGCCCAGGCCCCCGCCCGGGCGCCACGATGCGCCTTCGGGGGTAAGGAGATGGGAGCGGACGGGGAAGCCACGGGGGACCATCATGCCCGCGCCGACCACTTGGGTGCCGTCGGGGATGCCCCCTAGCGTTGTGGGATGGCCGACCAACCCGACCCGACCACCCGACCAGCGCCGATCACCCCACCGATCACCGACGCCGCCGCGGTGTTCGCCCCCGGGCTGTTCAACGGACGGGTGGCGCTCGTCACCGGTGGTGGCACCGGCATCGGTCGGGCCACTGCCGTGGCGTTCGCCGCACTCGGTGCCGACGTGGTGGTGGCTGGCCGCCGAAGCGAACCTCTTGACGAGGTGGTGGCTGAGGTCGTCTCACTGGGCGCTACCGGGTTGGCGGTGCCGACCAACATTCGCAACGTCGACGAGGTGGAGGCGTTGCGGGCCGCCGCCTATGACCGGTTCGGCACCGTGGACTACCTGATCAACAACGCCGGTGGTCAGTTCCCCGCCCTGCCGTCACAGATCTCTGACAACGGGTGGCGATCGGTGGTGGACCTGAACCTCAATGGCACGTGGAACATGGTGAACCGGTTCATGGAACCCATGGTGGCCGCCGGGTACGGCTCCATCGTGAACGTGGTGCACATCTTCTCGTTCAACCGCGGGTCACCATGGTTCGTGCACTCAGGAGCGGCACGGGCTGGCGTGGTGAACCTCACCCACTCGATGGCTCCCTACCTCGGCTATCACGGCGTCACCATCAACGCCCTCGCCCCCGGCACCATCGGCACCGACGGGTTCCAGGAGAACGAGGTGGGCCAACTCGGTTACGACGCCGAGGCGTGGGCGGCCCAGACCGAGCGCATCGGTCCGATGCGTCGCATGGGATCCGCCGCCGAGGTGGCGGCCACGATCCTGTTCTTGTGTTCGCCGGGGGGCCGGTTCATCAATGGCGCGGCACTCGTGGCCGACGGGTCCGAGATGCAGTCGAACTGGCCGCGCTTTTTCGACCGCGGCGAGTTCTAGCCCCCTCAGCCGCCGGGGCCGTCCATTGGGGTCAACCGCGGTACCGGTTCGATCCACGGGGTGGGGTCCACGGCCCGGTCGTCAACGGTCGTGTCAGGGGGCACGGTCCCGAGGTAGACGAAACCGACGATCACGTCGCCGGCGTCCAGGCCGAACGCCTCGCGTACCACCGGCGAGTTGGCGGCGTCCCCGGTCCGCCAGATGCTGCCGTAACCGAGGGCGGTGGCGGCCACCAGCAGGTTCTGGGCGGCGGCTGCCACGGCGTCGCGCTGTTCAGCCTGGAGTACCCGGCGAGCCTGCATCCGACACAGCACCGCCACGACCACCGGTGCCCGCAGGAATCGGCGGCGTTCCTTTTCGGCGCGGGCCTCGTCGAGTGGTTCGCCAGCGACTTCGGCGAGGTGGCGGGCGGAGGCCTCGAGGACCTCACCGAAGCGTGCCCGATCCTCACCGGCGAACACCACGAACCGCCACGGTCGGGCCTTGCCGTGGTCGGGGGCGCTCACTGCCGCACCGAGCAGCGTGGCGATCTCGGCTGGGGTCGGCCCGGGGTCGACGAGGCGGCTGATGGATCGCCGGTTGGTAATGGCGTCGAGGGCGTCCATCAGTGGTGGTGTCCAGCGTGGATTCGGCCGGGAGCGTGGGTGGGGTGGGTGTTCGGACCAGTTCCGTTGGATCGGCGCCCGATCGATGCCGCGAGTTCCCGTGCGGCGAGGGCGATGAAGAACAGCACCACCGACAGCCCGGCGATGCTGGCGCCGGCTGCGGTGTTGAAGTGGTACGAGATCACGAGGCCGCCCACCGCAGCGACCCACCCGGCGAGCACCCCGCCCACCATCACGGTGGGGACCCGGCGGGCGAACAGTGAGGCCGTGGCGGGCGGGGCGACGATCAGTCCGAACACCATGAGGGTGCCGACCGCCTGGAACGAGGCGACCACGGCGAGTGCCACGAGCACCATGAGCAGAGCGTGGGTCAACCCGGGACGCATGCCCAGCGACGCCGCCTTGTCCCGGTTGAACGTGAGCGCCAACAGCGCCCGGTGGAACGCCACGAGGGTCACCACCACGATCACGGTTGCGACCGCCAGCAGGCGCACGTCCTCGGCGGTCACTCCAAGGATGGATCCGAACAGCAACGTGGTGAGATCACGTGCCGACGCAGCGGAGATGATCACGACGCCGAGCGCGAGCATGCCGACGAACAGCAGCCCAATGGCCGTGTCGTCCCCGACCCGGCTGCGGCGGTTCACCAGTGTGATCCCACCCGCCATCACCAGCGCGCTCACCATCGCACCGCCCACGACGCTCAACCCCCAGATCTGGGCCAGGGCGACTCCGGGGATGACCCCGTGAGCAAGCGCGTCACCGATGAACGCCAGGCCTCGCAGCACCACCCACGTTCCGACCAGTGAGCACACCACCACGGCGAGGAGCGCGCCGATCAGTGCCGTTCGCATGAAGTTGGGTTCGAACGCTTCGGTCAGCCAGGACATGGGTGTGTGGGCACGACGCCTCGTTGGCCCGTGTCTCCCCATTGTGGTCCGGCGGGGCCGGACCTGTCAGACGTCGCTCAACTGAGGGCGACAGTGATGCGTTCCCCGTTGGTCCGCATCATGGCCAGGTAGGTCTCCGCCCCTGACCCGCTGCCGCCGACCGAGTCGGAGAACAGCTCGACGACAGCGACTTCGCTGCCTACCTCGGCGGCGAGCGCCTCGGCGAGATCGGGGGAGGCGATGTTCTCGCTGAAGATGGCGGGAACGCCCGTCTCGGTGATCAGGTTGGCGAGGGCGGCGAGTTCCCCGGCGCTCGGTTCGGCCAGTTCGCTACCCGACGGGTACACGGTGCCGAGGATCTCGAACCCAAAGTGGTTGGCGAGGTACCCGAACGCTTCGTGGTCGGTGACGAGCAGACGACGCTCGGCGGGGATGGTGGCGAATTGGGCCTCAAGTGCGGCGTCGAGCTCGGCGAGTTCGGCTTGGTACGCAGCGGCCTGGCGGTTGAGCGTGTCGGCATCGAGGCCGGTGCTGGTTGCCACCGCTTCGGCGATGGCGCCGGTAGCTGTCGACACCCGGGTCGGATCCATCCAGAAGTGCGGGTCGAACTCGCCGTGGTTGTGGCCCTCTTCGTCGCTGTGGCCCTCTTCGTCGCTGTGGCCCTCTTCGTCGCTGTGGCCCTTTTCGTCGCTGTGGCCTTCCTCGTCACCATGGGTGAATGCCGCGGGGGTGGCCACAGCGCCGCCACCGGTGTCCTCACCCTCCAGTCCCTCGTCCTCGCTCCACACCAACGGATCAACGATGTCGCCGACGTAGAGCACCTTGACGCCGTCGGCTTCGGCGGACTCAAGCGTGGCGAGCAGGCCCTCCTCGAGCAGCAGACCATTGGCGATGATCAGTTCGGCGTCACGGAGTTCGGCGGCCTGCTTAGCCGAGGGTTCAAAGTCGTGGGGGTCGGTGTCGGCGGGGATGATGACCTCAACGGTGGCGAGGTCGCCCACCACGTTGCTGGTGATGTCTCCGAGAATGCTGGTGGTGGCCACGATGCGCGGGGTGGCGGTGTCCCCGGTGGCGGGTGCGGCGGACTCACCGGGGTCGGTTCCACCGCCACACGCAGTGGCGGTGAGTGCACCAGCAGTGATGAGGGCGGCGATCAGACGGAAGTGGTGACGCATGGCGGTTCCCCAAGGGTTCGGCTGGACATCGGATGGTCTAGGTCGAATGAGGACCTAGATAGGAATGACTATCATTTCCAAATCACTGTAGGGGGTCACCCCTCGAACCGCAACCGTCCGCCCACGGGGCGCCCCTAGCGTGTTGGCCACCATGCCCCCACCACACGACCCCCGCCTCGACCTCGCCCGACGCACCGCCACCGACGTCGTGGGCCGGCTCGGTATCACCGGGGTCGCCTTGGACGTCGTGCGAGTCGGCACGTCGATCCTGTTCGCCTCGACCACCGACGGGATGCTGGTGCGGGTCGAGGACCGTGGCGACACCGCAAGCGCCCGCCGCCAGGTGACCGTCGGTCGGTACCTCGCCGAGTGTGGTGTCCCTGCCGTCGTCCCCCTCGACGACATCGACCAACCGGTCGTCACCGACACCGGAGCGGTCACCCTGTGGCGGCTCGAACAACTCGTGCCCGGCGAGGTGGACCCCGCCACACTCGGGGCGCTCGCCCGCCACCTCCACGGCGCCACCACAGACGCGGGCGCCGGCGCCGGCCTGCCGACCCTCGACCCCCTCGGTGCGGTGCGGCGCCAGCTCGCCACCGCCGGAGTGTCGACCCTCGACGACGTGGTCGCCGATCTCGCCACCCGCTGGTCAGGGTTCGCCACCGTCATGCCCACCGCACTCGTCCACGGCGACCTCCACCCCGGCAACGTGCTGATGACCCGTCGCGGACCGGTGCTCGCCGACCTCGAACTCGCCGGCGTCGGCCCCGTGGCCTACGACCTCGTCCCTGCGGTGGTGGCGGTGCAGCGTTACGGCGAACCGGCCCGGTCACTGGCCGAGTACGCGCGCGCCTACGGCCAACCGATTGCGCCCGCCGCCCGCCACGGGGTGCTGCGCGACACCTACGAGATGTGGCTCACCGCCTGGGCGTTGGCCAACCGACACCTTGACGCCCGCCACGACCTCGAGGCGCGCCGCCGACTGGCCCGATGGACCCCGGTCCCGCTTCGGCCCGGACCGCTGGGCGCGCCGCACTGGTCGCTGCTGTAGCGCTCAACGGCTCAGGTGGGCACCCACCCGCCGGGCCGCCTCGTTGCCTTGACGCACACACGCCGGCAGTCCCAACCCGGCGAACGACGCACCGGTCAACCACACCCCCGGGTGGGCGGCCCAGGTGTCGCGCTGCCAGGCCGCCGCCCGTTCGAGGTGGCCGGGTCGATACTGGGGGAGGGCGTCACGCCACCGGTTCACCCGCCACCCCGCCGGGCGGCCCCGCAGACCCAGATGATTCCCAAGGTCGGTACAGACCGCAGCGACGAGTGACTCGTCGTCGAGGTCGAGTGGCGAGGCGTCTCCGGCGTGACCGGCCGACACCCGAAGCACCGCCCGGCCCGGCCGGTGCAGGTGCGCCCACTTCGTCGAGGCGAACGACACGGCGGTGACCGTGGCCCGCTCGGTGACGGGCACCAGGTAGCCGCTGGCGTCGAGGGGGTGGTCGAGATCGTCGGTGTTGACCGCCAGGGTCACCATCGCCACCGACGCCCACTCGAGGGTGGCGAGACCCTCGGCCACCCCACCCAACCCGGTGTCGAGCCCGGCCACCATCGACGCCGTGGCGTGTGCCGGTGCGGCGACGATCACGGCCTCGGCGGTGAGGGCGACCGTCCCGGCCACCTCGATGCTGAACCCGCCACCGTCGCTGGCGGTGATGCCCGTGACCGGCGACCCGGTGCGCACCGACGCCGGGTCCAGCGCACCCACCAGCGCGTCGACGAGCGTGGCGGTGCCGGTGGGGAACCCCGCGAACACCGGTGTCGGCGCCGAACCCGCCGCGGCGGACGCCTCAGCACGCAGGGCGGCGATCAGACTCGGCGCGTCAGCCACCGCAGCGAGCTGTGGTGCACCTACCGCCACACTCAACGAGTCGGCGTTTCCGGCGTTCACCCCACCGAGCAACGGCGCCACCAGCGCGTCCATCACCTCGTCGCCGAGACGGGTCCGCACAAGTTCACCGACGCTGACGTCGCCGCCGAACGGCGCACCCCCACCCTCAAGATCCATCCGGGCGCGCGCCACGCCGGCAGGCGAGACGATCCCCGACGCCTCCAACGCCTCGAGATCGGTGGGTACCCCGAGCACCAGACCGCCGGGCAGGCGCCGGAGCACACCGCCGCTGAGCACCAATGCCGAACCGACGGCCGGGTGCACGAGTTGGTCGGCGATACCGAGCTCGGTGCACAACGCCACCGCCTCGGGCACCCGGGCGAGGAAGGCGTCAGCGGCGGCGTCCACCGCCAACCCGTCGAACGGTGTGGTCGACACCAGCCCGCCGGGTCGCTCCCCCGCCTCGAGCACGACCACCTCGACATCGGGTTGATCCCGGTGGATGCGGTGGGCGGCGGCGAGACCGGTGATCCCGCCACCGACGATGACCACCCTTGCCACGTCGTCGCCTCAGTGCGGCCGTGCGTCGCGTGCCAGTTCGTCGACGCGTGCCGCCAACGCCGCCATGACGGTCGGCTCGGCGTTGAGCGAACGGGTGCGGGCGAACGCCAACCCCAGTTCACTGGCCAAACCGGCGGCTTCAATGTCGAGGTCGTAAAGCACCTCGAGGTGGTCGGCCACGAAGCCCTGGGCGCACACCACGACACCGTCGGTGCCGCCCGACTCGGCCAACTCGCGCAACACCTCAAGGATGTCGGGACCCCGCCAGGGCTCGGGGGTGCGGCCCGCGCTCTGCCACGCGATCGACCAGTCCGACCAGGCGTCGAGGCCCACACGTTCGGCGACGACGGTGGCGCTTGCCCGCAGCTGATCGGGGTACGGGTCGTCTGCGAGGACGCGTTCGGGCAGCGAATGGGCGGTGAAGAGCACCTTGGGATTCGCCGGCACCGCGGCGGCCGCCTCACGCACGGCGTCGGTGAGGAAATCGAGGTAGGCGGGTTCGAGATGCCACGAGTCGATGCCGACGTGGGTGACACCCCGGGCCGCTCCCGCCTCGGCGGCACGCTGTTGGTACTGCCCGACGCTGAACCCGCTGTAGTGCGGTGCCAACACCAGACCCACCGTGGTGGTGATGCCCGCATCGGCGAGGTCCCCCACGGCGTCCTCGATGAACGGGGCGGCGTGCTTTTGTCCCAGCACCACCTCGTAACGCCCCGGGGCGATTCGCTCGAGGGCGTCAGCGATGGCGGCCCGCTGGGCCTCGGTGCGTTCGGCCAGCGGCGAGATGCCCCCGATGGCGGCGTAGCGGTCGACGAGTTCGGCGAGCAGTTCGGGCGGGGCGGGCCGTCCACGGCGGATGTGGGTGTAGTACGCCTCGATGTCGTCCACCCGGCGCGGCGTGCCGTACGCCATCACCACCACACCGATCCGGTCGCTCGTCGTCATGGCCGCACCCTAGGTTCCATCGGCCCGACCCTCCGCATGGACGAGTTCGACCACCCGGGCGAGCACCTCGGGGTCGAGTTCGGGCAACACCCCGTGCCCGAGGTTGAACACGTGACCCGGGTGCCCGGCGTTGCGTCGCAACACGTCACGTACCGCAGCGGCCACCGCCTCCCACGGGGCGGCGCACACCGCCGGATCAAGATTGCCCTGCAGGGCGACGCCCTCGGGAACTCGCCTCCGAGCCTCGTCGAGGGGGACCCGCCAGTCCACCCCCATCACCGTCGCCCCCGCCGAGGCCATCAACCCGAGCAGTTCCCCCGTGTCAACCCCGAAGTGGATGAGTGGAAGCCCCGGCTGGGCAACCTCGTCGAAAACCTTGCGGGAATGGGGGAGGACGAACCGTTCGTAGTCCTGGGGGTTGAGCGCCCCCGCCCACGAGTCGAACAACTGCACCGCTCGGGCACCGGCGTCGATCTGGGAACGCAGCGACGCAATGGCGAGATCCGCCAACCGGTCCATCAGTTGGTGCCACAACGCCTCGTCGCCGTGCATTAGGGCCTTCGTGTGTAACCAGGTGCGGGTGGGGCGACCCTCAATGAGATACGACGCCACCGTGAACGGCGCGCCGGCGAACCCGATGAGGGGGACCTCGTGGGGGAGTTCGGCCACTAGAGCGCGCACCGTGTCCACCACGTAGGGGGTGTCGAGTTCCGCCTCGAGCGGTCGGAGTCGTTTGAGGTCGGCCGCCGAGCGGAACGGGTGCTCCACCACCGGGCCGGTGCCGGGCGCGACATCCACCCCGAACCCGATCGCTGCAGCAGGGACCACGATGTCGGAGTACAAGATGGCGGCGTCCACCCCGTAGCGACGCACAGGTTGCAAGGTGAGTTCGCACGCCAACTCGACGTTGGCAATGGCGTCGAGGATGGTGCCCTCCCCACGCAACGCCCGGTACTCGGGCAGGGATCGGCCTGCCTGACGCATGAACCACACCGGTACGCGACCTGAGAGGGTCCCTGGTTCGCCCGGCAGACCGGCACAGGCGCGCAACAACGGTGGCAGCGGTTCGGTCACGACGCTGATGCTACGGCGGCCGGACCCACCCCCGGGTCCCGACTCGCCGCCGCCTCCAGGATCGCGAGCGCTGCGCTGGCGTCGGGTCGTTGCAGCCGGGCAACGGCCGAGCGTCGGGCGCAGCGCGCTGCGGGCGCCGCCGACGAATGGTGCAGTGACGGACCGAGTTCGGCGATGTCGTCACCGGTGGGTTGGATGACGAGCACCGGGGTGCCAGACCGTCGCACGGAGCGCACTTCGCTGGCGAGGACCCGGGCGTGCAACGCCCGTGAGAGGTGCCGGGTCGGTGGGCGCACGGCGGCGGGTACCGCCGTCATGGGGGCGATCACCACCACGAGGTCAAACCCGAGACCAGCCACGAGGTCGGCGTTGGTGACCGAACGGGCCCCGCCGTCGACGTAGCGGTCACCGTCGATGACGACGGGGCTGAAATACCCCGGAATCGCCACCGACGCCTCCACAGCTGTGGCCAGATCCGGAGTGGGGGCAGGGTCGCGACCAAAGACCCGAAGCGCCCCGTCGTGGAGACCCACGGCACAGATCCACGTCGGTGACGTCGGCCACGGGGTGCGTTGACGGTTTCGGATGGGGTCGCCCACCAACCGGTGCGGAACCTGACCCTCAGGGGCGAGACCCGACAAGGTGATGCCGGGCCGGGGGTCACGCACCCTCGTCAGTGCTCGCAGCGCCAGACGTGGCGCCTGGGGTCGCCAACCGGTCAGGGACAGTGACGGCGGGTCGGGCAGGGCCACCACCCGTGGGCGCGGTTCGCCGGCGAGGGCTTGACCCTCGGCGCTGAGATCCTCACCCACCATCTGGGCGAGGTGGTCGGCGGGGGAGAACCCCTGCCGCAAGGTGGCGGCCACGCTGGCCCCCGCCGAGGTGCCCACCAGCAGTTCCGCTCGTCGGGCGTCGAAACCGGTGGCCTCAAACAGTCCCGCCAGCGCACCCGAGAGCCACCCCGCTCCCACGACGCCACCGGCGCCGAGCACCACTGCAACAGACGGACTCACTTCCACAGTCTCGCCCCAACTGCTCCCCGACGCACCATCACGGGTCAACCACGCCGGGCCTATCACCCCGGGCGAAACGGACCGGCCCGGGGGTAGGATGTCCGACTGCCGAAAACGCCCCCGGCCGGGCCGCCAAGGTGCCTGAGCGGGAACTGGCGTGGACGACGGGGTGCAGGGAGCGCAATGGACACACATCCGGAACTCGAGGCGGAGCAGGCGTACGTCGACCACGCCTATGACTGTCTGGCCCGCACTCGGGCCACGGCGTCCCGCATGGGTTCGATGGTGGAGGTCGGACGGGGCGGCACCGAGCAGGCCCGTTTCGAACGCGAAGTGATCTACGACACGATGGCGCACCGCCTCGGCCAACTTGACCTCGGCGACGCCGCACTGTGTTTCGGCCGGATCGACACCACGTTGGACGGGTTGCACACTGCTGGCGCCACCAGAGGATCCAACGGTTCGACCACGGCATCTGAGCGCGGCACGTTCTACATCGGTCGGGTAGCGGTTTCTGACGACGACCAGGAACCGGTGGTGGTGGACTGGCGGGCACCGGTGGCCGAACCGTTCTACCGCGCCACCGGGCCCGAACCGCTCGGGTTGCTGCGGCGACGCCACTTCGCCACCCGCGGCCGGACCGTGCTCGACATCGACGACGAGCTCTTCGGTGTGGCGGCAGAGTCCCTTGACGCTGGTCCCGCCGTGCAGGGACACGGCGCGCTGATCGCAGCCCTCACCACGGCCCGCAGCGGCCGGTTGCGCGACATCGTGGCCACCATCCAGGGCGAACAGGACGAGGTCATCCGGTCCCCGTTGCCCGGCGTGCTCGTGGTGCAGGGCGGTCCGGGGACGGGCAAGACCGTGGTGGCGCTGCACCGCGCCGCCTACCTGCTGTACACGCACCGGTTCCCCCTCGAAGGTCAGGGTGTGCTGGTGGTGGGCCCCAACCGGTTGTTCCTCGGATACATCGAACAGGTCCTGCCGTCGCTGGGTGAGGCGGGAGTCGAGTTGGCGGTGCTCGCCGACCTGCTGGTCGACCCGTTGTTGGTGCGCGGATACGACACCGGTCTCACCGCGCGGGTGAAGGGTGACGCCCGCATGGCCAAGGTGCTGCGTCGGGCGGTGCGTGACCGTGAGCGTGGTCTGCGCCACCCCCTTGAGGTCGGGTTCGGACTGCAGACGCTGCGAATGGACGTGGCCACGAGTGAACGCATCGCCGCCGAAGCCCGGCGGCGCTACCGGTGGCACAACGCGGCGCGCAAGTTCGTGGAGAACGAGGTGTTCGCCACGCTGGCGGCCTCGGGTCGTGGTGACCTCGACCCGGCGGGGGTGCGCGAGCAGTTGCGCGGGCATCTCGCCGTGCGGGAGGCGCTCGAGTGGATGTGGCCGGTGCTGACCGCCAGCCAACTCATCGACGACCTGTTGGGTTCACCGGCGTTGTTGGCCCATGCCTGTGAGGGGGTACTCAACCCTGCCGAACGCGACGCCTTGGCGCGACCTCGGGCGGGAAGTGGGGTCGAGATCGCCTGGGCGCACGACGACGCCCCACTCCTCGACGAGGCCCGCGGCCTGCTCGGGCCCAAGCCCCGGAAGCGGCGCGACCAAGGTGACGACGAGGTGCGCACCTACGGTCACATCGTCGTCGACGAAGCACAGGACCTGTCCCCCATGCAGTTGCGCATGCTGGAGCGTCGCTCGTTGAACGGTTCGATGACGGTGGTCGGTGACATCGCCCAGTCCACCGGCCAGTGGGCGCACCAATCATGGGACGAAATCCTCGACCTGTTGCCCCAGCGCCGACCGCCGCGCCGTGCCGAGCTGACCATCGGGTACCGGCTTCCCGCCCCCAACATGGAACTCGCCGCCCGGGTGTTGCGTCTCGCTGCGCCCGAGCTGACCCCGCCGCGCTCAATCCGCCAGGACGGCGAGCCGCCCCGCATCGTGGCCGCCGAACCCGGTGAGGGTGTGGCCGAGGTGGCGGTGCGGGCCACCCTCGTCGAACTCGATGCCGTGGGGGTCGGCAATGTGGCGGTGATCTGTCCGCCGTCACTCGTCACCAAGGTGAGCGAAGCCCTCACCGCTGCAGGTGTCGAGCACGGCCAGGCCACCCGGCACGGCCTCGACAGCCAGGTGACCGTCGTCCCTGTCGGTCTCGTCAAGGGCCTCGAACTTGACGCCAGTGTGGTGGTGGAACCCGCCGCCATCGTCGCCGAGGAGTCCCAGGGCATGCGGAGTCTGTACGTGGCACTCACACGGGCAACGAAGCGTCTTGCCGTTGTGCACAACGAACCGCTGCCCGACGTGTTGGCGACTCCTGCCCACCAACTCGTCTGATCAGCCGATCCGCTCCGGTTGACGTTCAGCTGGTCGGGACAGGCTGGGGTCCGCGCAGGAGCCGACCGGGTCGTTCGCCGGTGGACTCGTCGTTGACCCGCACCGCCACGCCGGACTTCACCGTGGCCACATACCCCCGGGCCCGCTGGATGAGCCGTTTCCCACCGGCGGGCAGGTCCCACACCATCTCGGGGCTCTCGAGCGCCAGCCCGTCGAAGTCGATGACGTTCACGTCGCCGACGAACCCCGGGGCGAGTCGGCCCCGGTCCCCGAACCCGTAGAGCGCTGAGGTCCTGCTCGTCTGGTGGGCGACGACCTGTTCGACACTGAGCCGGTCACCCCGTCGGCGGTCACGCGCCCAGTGGGTGAGCATGAACGTCGGGAGGCTGGCGTCGCACAACACTCCGCAGTGCGCTCCGCCGTCACCGAGGCCGAGCACCGTGTCGGGGTTGCGCAACATCTCCTCGGTGTCAGAGAGGTCCCCACCGACGTAGCCGAACACCGGCAGGTACAACAGTGCCGTCCCGTCTCGTTCGCACATCAAGTCGTAGGCGATGCCGCGCGGATCGATCCCTTGGCGGTCCCCCATGGCGCCGATGCTCTGTTCGGGTGCCGGTTCGTAATCAGGCGGGTCGCCGAGGGGGAACAGCTTGTGGAGGTTGCCGACGAGCAGCGCTTCGATCCCGTGTTCGGGGGGCGCCTCGGCCAGCATGGCGGCCCGGGTTTCAGGTTTGCGCAACGCGGCGAGGCGTTGCGGGCGGGGCAGGTCCGCAATGGCCCGCCACGTGTCATATCGGTGGAACGGGTGGAAGTTCGAGTCCCAGCCCACCAACAGCGATGTGGGCTTGCCCGCAATCTGGGGGACGATGGTCGCCCCGTGGGAGCGGGCGTCGGCGGCGCGGGCCAGCCAGTCCCGCCACGCCCCAGGGTTGAGGTCGGTCTCCACCACCTGGAAGGTGACGGGTACCCCGTGGCGGCGCGACAGTTCACCCATCCACGCAAATTCGGCGTCCACGTCGATCATGTCGCTCACCACCGAGAACACCCGGTGGCCGGCTCCGGCCATGCCCGCCGCCAGTCCGATGAGTTCCTCGCCTGCTGCGGTGGTGCCGGCCGCAAGCTCCCCGTGGCGGTCGCGGTGCAACAGGGTGCGGGTGCTCGACACCCCGACCGCGCCCGCCGCAATGCCGTCGCGCACCAGTGCCGCCATCTGGTCGATCTCGTCGGCGGTGGCCGGTTCATTGGCCCGACCGGGCCCCATCACGTACGCCCGTAACGCTCCGTGGGGCATGAGAGCGGCGACGTCGAGGAGGCGTCCGGTGCGGTCAACCTCGTCGAGGTACTCGCCAAAACTCTCCCAGTTCCACGACATACCTTCGTCGAGGGCGGTGCCGGGGATGTCCTCGACCCCTTCCATGAGGCTGATGAGGAAGTCGCGCTGGTCGGGCCGCACCGGGGCGAACCCGACGCCACAGTTTCCGGTGACCACCGTGGTGACCCCATGCCAACCCGACGGCGACACCTCGGGGTCCCAGGTGACCTGTCCGTCGTAGTGGGTGTGCACGTCAACCCACCCGGGTGTGACCAACGCGCCGTCGGCGTCGATTTCGTGGCGGCCTTTGCCGTCGACGTTGCCCACGGCGGTGATGACGCCGTCGTCGATGGCGACGTCGGCGGTGCGGGTCGGTGCACCGGTGCCGTCGGCAATCGAACCGGCGCGGATCACGAGGTCGTGCATGACATCCCCCAGTCGTGCCGGTCGCCCGGCTGTTGGGGCACCAACGCTGTGGTGCCCACCCCCGACGGGGACGCTACCGCAGGTCGTAGTCGGTCGGCTCGGGAGTGCGGGTGGCCCGCCAGTACTCAAGCAGCGAGAACGGCCAGTTCTGGGTGACACGGCCTTTGGCGTTCTTGTACCAGGTGTTCACACTCGCCACCCCCCAGGCCATGGTGGCGTTGGCGGCGTCAATGCGTTCGCCGAACGCCTGGTGCACCTCGGGGCGGACCTCCATGGCGGCGTTGCCGGTGGAGGCGAGCAGTCGCATCGATTCGACGATGTAGGTGGTTTCGCACTCGCTGAAAAAGATGATGGATCCGTTGATGACGATGTTGGTGTTCGGCCCGTACATCAAGAACAGGTTCGGGAACCCCGGGATGGTCAGGCCCAGATAGGCGCGGGCGTCACCGTCCCAGGTGGCGTGCAGGTCGGCACCGCCGACGCCGCTGACCGCCATGGGCATGAGGAAATCCGATGCGGTGAACCCGGTGCCCCAGATGATCACGTCGGCGGCGTGTTCAACCCCGTCGGCGGTCACCACCCCCGCCTCGGTGATGCGGGCGATCCCGTCGGTGACGAGTTCGACGTTGTCACGGGTCAGCGTGCGCGCCCAGATGCCGTTGTCGCGCACCACCCGCTTGGAGATGGGTGGGTAGTTGGGCATGACCTTGGCCAGCAGGTCGTCGTGTCCGTCGAACTGGGCCTTGAGGTACTCGCTGAGCACCATGCGCACCATGGCGTTGAGCTGGCTGACCGCTTCGGGTCCGCCGGTCCAGTCCGGGTCCGCCTCAGCGGCCACCAGTAGACCCTCATGGGTGCGCCAGAACAGCCACAGTCGGAACCATTGGGCGTAGGTGGGGAGGTGTTCGAACAGCCAGCGCTGATCGTCGGTGACGACGTCGTGGTAGTCGGGGGAGGGCACCAGCCACGCCGGGGTGCGTTGGTACACGTCGAGGTGGGCGACCTCGGGGGCGATCTCGGGGATGAACTGCATGGCGCTCGCCCCGGTGCCGACCACCGCCACCCGCTTGCCGGCGAGGTCCACGTCGTGATCCCACCGGGCCGAGTGGAACGCCGGACCGGCGAACGTGTCCATCCCGGCGATGTCGGGCATGCGGGGACGGTTGAGTTGGCCGACGGCGCTCACCACGGCGTTGGCGTTCACGGTGTCGGTGGTGCCGTCGGTGGTGCGGACGTCGAGGTGCCAGAGAGCGGACTCCTCGTCCCAACGCATGGCGGTGACCTCGTGGTCGAACCGGATCACGTCGCGCAGTTCGTTGCGATCGGCGAAGTCGCTGAAGTACTCGCGCAGCACCTCCTGGGATGAGTAGTGCTGGGGCCACAGTGCCGGGTCGAACGAGTAGCTGTAGAGGTGGTTGGGGACGTCGACCCGACAGCCGGGGTAGGTGTTGTCGAACCAGGTGCCGCCGACATCGGGGTTCTTTTCGAGCACCACCGCCTCGACCCCTGCCTGGCGGAGCCGGTGGGCGGCGAGCAGACCCGACATGCCTGCACCGATGACCGCCACCCGCATCGACCGGTCGGGTGCCACCTCGTCGAGCGTCCACGCCGGGGCGCGCAGGTCGGCGCCGCCGGGTGCGAGTTCCTCGACCAGCAGGCCGAAGTACTCGTCGACGTTCCGTTCCCCGACGACGAACGCCATGATCGTGCGGAGAGCCTGTTCGTCGGGTGGCGGTGCGGCCGGGTTGCCGGCCTCCCGGTGGGCGATCAGGGTGTCGAGCGCCAACTGGCGCGCCTCGGCGACCTGGGCGGCGCTGAGGCCGGCCTGGGGGTCCATGATGTTGTCGGGGTCGGGTTGGAGGTCGGGGCGCAGTACCGAGAGGTCGCCGGTGAGTTGGGCCACCGCCGGGAGCAACGCCCCCACCGTGGCGCTGGCGAGCGCAGCGGCGATCTCGGCGTCGTCGGCGGTGATGTCGGCGGCGTCGGGTGGCTTGCGCATGGCCTGATCATGGCACGCCCGCCCACCGTTGGCGTTGGGGCTGTTCGGCAGTCCGCCGATACGATGTGAGGCATGCCGAACACGGTTGAGGTCACCCCCGACGGGGCGCACGACGCGCCGGGCGGCGACAGCGGTGTTCGGGTCCGCGCCGTGAGCAAGTCCTTCGGTGGGGCGACCGTGCTCGACGGGGTTGACCTGCGCGTCGATGGCGGTCAACTCCTGGCGTTGCTCGGCCCGAGCGGTTGCGGCAAGACCACCCTGTTGCGCATTCTCGCCGGTCTCGAGGTGCCCGACGAGGGCACCGTCGTCATCGACGGTCGAACGCTGACCGGGCCGGGAACGTACGTGCCCCCCGAGCGTCGTCGCATCTCACTGGTGTTTCAGGATTGGGCCTTGTTCCCGCACCTGAGTGTGGCCGACAACGTCGCCTACGGCCTCGGCCGGGGCGGTGATCGAGCGGGGCGGGTGACCGCTGCGCTCGAACTCGTCGGCCTCGGCTCGCTCGGGGATCGGATGCCCTCGACGCTTTCGGGCGGTCAGCAGCAGCGGGTGGCACTGGCTCGGGCGATCGCACCTGAGCCGACCATCTTGTTGCTCGACGAACCGTTCTCGAACCTCGACACCTCGTTGCGCACCCAGGTGCGAAGTGAGGTGCACGAGTTGCTCGTGACGCTCGGCATCACCACGGTCATCGTCACCCACGACCAGGACGAGGCGTTCGTGCTCGGCGACCAGGTGGCGGTGATGTCGGGTGGCCGCGTCGTCCAACAGGACACGCCTGCCGGCCTGTACGCCAACCCCGCTTCGCCGTGGGTGGCGACGTTCGTGGGCGACGCCAACCTTGTCGACGGCGAGGTGCGCACCACGGGATCAGACGCCGAGGCGCACACCGCTCTCGGCGTGATCCCTCTTCGAGGTGTGCCGGCGGTGCCCGACGGCGCACCAGGTGGCGCCGCGGCACAGATCCTCGTTCGTCCCGAGGAGTGCCGGGTCACCCCCGGAGGGACGGCCCGGGTTGAACTGATCGAGTACTACGGCCACGACACCGTCTATGTGGTGGACCTCGCCGATGGCACCCGCATCCGGATCCGGGAAGGCTCGGCACCTGCGGTCCATCGCGGTGATGCCGTGTCGGTGGGCTTCGTGGGCGGTCCCACCATCGCCTACGGCTCGGTTCGGCAGCAAGGTGAGACAATAGGTTGGTAGAAACTCCCTCGTGGGACCATCGACTGCACTCCGACCTCCGTTGACGCAGGCACATACAGTTGAGGAATGGATAAGCCGATCCTCCATATGTCACTGGCCGTGGAGGACCTTCCGAAGGCCTGCTCCTTCTACGAGTCGGTCTTCGGCTGCACTCTGGGACGCTCCGGCTCCGACTGGCGTGACGTCTGGTTCTTCGGGATGCAACTCACGCTTCAACTGCGACCCGACGAAGTTGTAAGGCCTGAGCATCAAGGAGTCCGCCATTTCGGCGTCGTGCTCCCTGATGAGGACGCATGGCGGCAGGTCCTCGACCGGGCAGACGCCTATGGGGCTCGTTGGCTGTCACCGCCCACTCTCAGCCATGACCCAACCCTTAGCGGGAAGCTTGGTGGGAAGTTGGTCGACCCCAGCGGCAACGTGGTCGAGGTGAAGTGCTACCCGGACCCGACGACGTTCCTGTCTGGTCGGCCCAGGAGCTTTCCGGCGCCGTAGGGAGCAAGGGCTTCGACCTCCGACCTGGTTGCTTCGGTTCACAGGCGGAGGGCGGTGAGCATTCACCGCTGGGCCGCCGCGGCCAGTCGGCATCACGCAGATGCAGGGCAAAAGCGCCCACTTTCTAACAACCTTTATCTCACCTTGCTGCCGAACCCGCCTACGGCTGAGCGTCGGCTTCCATCAAGGTCTGCCAGACCCGACCCGCCGGGTGGATCTAGTCGCGCTCACGCACCACGAGCAGGACCATGGGCAGGCTCGCCAGCACGATGAGTGCGAGCGCCGGGCCGGCGGCGCGACCGAAGAATGATTCGGAGGTGGCGCTCCACACCTGTGTCGCCAGGGTCGAGAACCCGGTGGGGGCCAACATGAGGGTGGCGGGGAGTTCCTTCATGATGGTGAGGAACACCAGTGCCGACCCGGCGAGTACACCGGGGCGCACGAGTGGGACCACGATGCGACGGAAGGTGGCGACCGGTCCCTTACCCAACAGTCGGGATGCTTCTTCGAGTTCGGGGTTCACCTGCAGCAGCGACGATCGCATGGCCCCGATGGCCTGGGGCAGGAACAGCACGGCGTAGGCGAAGGCCAGCATGGCCATTGTCTGATAGAGCGCCGGGGTGACCCGGGCCCCGAGGAACACGAGCGACAAGGCGACCACCACACCGGGCAGGGCGTAGCCCACCCAGCACGCCGCCTCGACGAAACGGGAGGTGCGGGTGCGGTGGCGAGCGGCGAGCAGAGCGACGGGCCACGCCGCGGCGACGATCACCAGGGTGCCGAGCAGTGAGGCCCACAAGCTGTTGCCTGCGAGTTCGAGCGTCAGCCGCATCGGTTCGCCGGCCTGGAGTCCGTTGACGAGCCAGTAGGTGATGATTCCAACAGGGATGCCCAAGGCGACGAGGATGAGCAGCGTCACGAGACCCGCCGCCGGCCAGCGCCACCGGCCGAGATGCACGGTGGAGGGCGGACGGGACCCGCCGGCGTGGAGTCGGTGGTACGTGGTGGCTCGCCGGCTGCGCATCTCGAGCAGAACCACGATGGCGGTCAGCACCACCAGCATCACCCCGAGGATTGCGGCGCCGGAGCGGTCGACTGACGCCCGGTATGAGATGTAGATGGCCCGGGTGAACGAGTCGAATCGCAGCAGTGACACGGCCCCGAAGTCGCTGAGGGTGTAGAGCGCCACGAGCAACGCCCCTGCTGTGATGGACGGCCGCAACTGGGGGAGGGTGATGCGGCGGAACGTCGATAGCGCTGAGGCGCCGAGGGTTCGGCTGGCCTCCTCCATTGACGGGTCGAGACGTCGCAGTGCGCTGCGCACCGTGAGCAGCACGTAGGGGTAGGTGAACAGGGTGAGTACCAGCCACGCCCCCCAGAACCCGTAGATGGACGGGAGGCGGTCAACCCCGAGGGGTTCGAGCCACGACTGCAGTGTGCCGCGCGGCCCGGCGAAGGCCACGAAGGCGAATCCGCCGACGTAGGTGGGGATGGCCAGTGGGAGCGCACTCAACACGGTGAAGACGCGTCGGCCCGGCAGGTCGGTGCGCACCGTGAGCCACGCCAGCGGGACGGCGAGGGCCACGGCGCTGGCGGTGACCGCAACAGTGAGCGCCAGCGTGTCTCGCAGCAGTTGCAGGGTGCGTGGTGCGCTCACCACCTCCCAGATGCCGCCCCATCCGGCCTGGGCCGATCGGATGACGAGGTACACGAGGGGGACGAGCGCTGCGGCGGCGATGACGAGGCCGATGGTGGTGAGCCCCGGGGAGCGGTCCCGGACGCGTCGACGACCCGGCACGTCGGTGCCGGGTCGTGACGGTGTCGGGGTGATGACCTCAGCGGTCACGCCCGGGTGTTTCGGGGTTGGCTCATACGACGCCCTTCGCCTGCAGGAGTTCCAAGGTGCCGGCGAGATCCTCGAGACGGTTGAGGTCGAGGCCGGACACCCCGATGCTGTTGAGCGGCGGGAGGCCCTCAGGTGCGGGCGTGCCGGGCACGACCGGGTACTCCGACGTCTCCGTGGCGAAGTACTCCTGGGCGGTGGGGGACAACAGGTAATCGACGAACGACGATGCGCCCGTGGGGTTGGCGGCACTGGTGAGGATGCCGACTCCGGCCACGTTCACGAGGGCTCCGGCACCGCTGTTGAGGAACTTGTTGGCCACGGGTGCACCGGGGTTCTCGGCGAGGTACTGGTAGAGGTAGTAGTGGTTCACGAGCCCGGCGTCGATCTCGCCGGCGGCGACGGCGGCGACGATGGCGGTGTTCTTTTCGTACACCTGGGTGTCGTTGGCCTCCATGGCCTCGAGCCACGCCCCGGCGGCCTCCTCACCTTCGGTGACCCGCAGCGCCGTCACGAACGCCTGGAACGAACCGTTGGACGGTGCCCAACCCACCCGGCCGGCCCACGACGGGTCGGTGAAGCCGTCGACGGTGTCGGGGACCTGGTCTTCGTTGAGGGCGTCGGTGTTGTAGACCACGACGCGCGCCCGGGCTGACACACCCACCCAGTAGCCGTTGGGTGACCGGTACGCCTCGGGGACGGCGTCGAGCTGGGCGGAGGTCAGTTCGGCGAACTGCCCGGCCGCTCCCACGGCGCCGAGCGCCCCGGCGTCCTGGGCGAAGAACACGTCGGCCGGTGAGTTCTCGCCCTCGTCGAGGATCTGGGCGGCGAGTTCGGCGGTGTCGCCGTAGCGGGCGTTCACCGTGATGCCGGTGGCTTGCGTGAACTGTTCGAACAGCGGTCCCACGAGTTCTTCGCTGCGACCGGAGTACACGGTGATGCTGTCGGTGGGGCCGTTCGACGTGGTGTTCGTGCCGCCAGAGGTTTCCCCCGACGTCGAGCAGGCCACGGCGCCGACGGTGAGTGCCGCGACGGTGGCGATGATGGCGGGGAGGCGCAGGTGCCGCATGGTTCTCCTCGAGAGTCAGATGTTAGGGCTACCTAACACTTACTGGGAGCCAAGACTAAACATGCACGGTACGGCGATGTCAAGCCCTCGGACGGCGAACCGGCCTCAGGGGCGACGCCCCCGTGGCAGCGCGAGGTTTCAGGCGGCGAGGGTGACGAGGATGCGCGAGGCGGCGAACGCCCCCACCCCGACGTGGCGGCCGGCGACCTCGACGGTCAGCGTGCCGTCGGGGCTCGCTGCGGTCACCACGCCCGGAACACCTGGTCGCAGCGAAGACTCCTCGAGGAAGGCGAGCATGCCCGGGGCGAACTCGAGCTCCTCGGGGATGCGCGACACGGTGAAACGACCACCGGTGGTGACCGCATCGAGCGTGACCGCATCGGGCGCCTCATACCCCGAACCCGGAATCGGGTTGCCGTGCGGACAGGTGGTGGGCTCGCCCAACAGTCGCACCATGGCCGATTCGACCTGCTCGGAGATCACGTGCTCCCACTTGCCCGCCTCGACGTGGGCCTGGGCCCACGACAGACCCAACACGTCGGTGAGGAGCCGTTCGGCCAGACGGTGACGCCGCACGACCCGCTCGGCGAGTTCACGGCCCGTGTCGGTAAGGTCGATGCGACCCGAGTCCACCGACACCAGCCCCTCACCTTCAAGACGACGGATCATCTCCGACACGGCCGGTCGGGACACCTCGAGGCGTTCGGCGATACGGGCCTGGATCACTGCGACGTCGTCCTCGCGCAACTCGAAGATCGTCTCGCAGTACTCCTCAAAGGCGGGATGCCACTCGGGAGTCGTCCACGTCGCCATGCCCGAAGTCTAGAGGGCTTCCCCGGCGAGTTCCCCGGTCAGCCGCGACCCATGATCCGATCGACGGCGATCTCGATGACCACCCGGTCGGTGCGCTGTTTGGGTTCGCTGTACCGCCCGGCGTAACGACGCACCGCCTCGGCCACCCGGCCGGGGTCGTCTGTCACCGTGGCCCGACCCTCAAGGGTGAGCCACCTCCCGCCGTCCACCTGACACACCGCTGCGGCGCTCCCGGGTCGTTCCGCCACGTTGCGGGCCTTGCGCGACGGGGCGAACGTGATGACCCGCACCAACTGCTCATCGGGGTCCCAGGTGAACCCCACCGCCACGACGTGCGGTGTGTTGTCGGACCGGAGGGTCGTCAACGTGGCCAGGTGCCGTTCGGTGAGGAACGTCGTGACTTCGCCGGGCAGGTTCCGTGGGTCAAGAGCCATCGTGGTTCTCCTCGCAGGTGGGCGACGTTGGGTGTCGGGGTCTAGTCGGTGGCGATGGCGTTGAGGATGACGAGGCGTCCCGCCCGCCACGCCGGGTACAACCCGGCCAGCACACCCGCCACCGATCCCGCCACCACGATCACCACCAGGTTCGACACCGGGATCGACAGGACACTGAACGTCGGTTGGGCCCGGGTGAGGACGTCAAAGAGGGCGAGACCGAACCCGAGGCCGATGGCGAGACCGATGAGCGTGCCAACCACGGCGATCACGATCGACTCCTGCACCACCATGGCCGACACCTGCCGACGCATCGTGCCCACCGCCCGAAGCAACCCGAGTTCGCGGGTGCGCTCGTAGACGCTCAACAACAGGGTGTTCACGACGCCGATGAGCGCAATGAGCAGCGACAGCGCCAGGAGGGCGTA
>Ga0208719_1000015_pt1 | contig 51958 bp, 61 predicted proteins | sample LakMenEpi30Jul09_FD_150747 | JGI IMG/M metagenome (GOLD analysis project Ga0208719, IMG submission 150747) | Freshwater microbial communities from Lake Mendota, WI - 30JUL2009 deep hole epilimnion (SPAdes) | ecosystem: Environmental > Aquatic > Freshwater > Lake > Epilimnion/Euphotic zone ... | reverse complement strand
GACGTCCAGTCTGGCCATCGCCAGCAAGCATTGAAGACCCAAGGCCAGTAGCAGCCCCCAAGCCAGTACCAACGAGCCCAGACATCAGCACCTGCTTTGAAGGTGCATCCATGCTCTGCCAGTGCTGCTTAATACCTTGCAGGCCAGAGCTAACAGAGCCCTTAAGCTGGTCCAAGCCCGCAAAGCCTTGCTTCTCGGCAAACGAGGTAGCAACGCCATGTAGTGAGTGGGAAGCAAGCAACTCGGCCGGCGACAGCCTTGCGGCCAGTCCGGAATCGAGAGCTTGCTTACGCAGCTCCAAAAGCTTCAGGCCTTGCTCATACGAGATGTCAGCGAATGAAACTGTCATTTTTCATCAGGTTGGCTGTGGAGGACGGGGGTGCCTGTGTATCCTTCAAGCCCTGTTCGAGCTTGAGAGTTTCACCGATCTCGAAGGGCTCCGTATGCCCAGCAAGCCGCTTATTCAGCAAGGGACCGACAGCTGCGGGTTGATCTGCCAACCGAGGCGATAGCTGCACCATTTCGTTGTAAGCGTGCAGCACTTCTTCCGGGTCGTAACCGCTAACCGGGTTTTCCGGATCGCTCATCATTTGAGTCAAAACAGTTTGTGCTCGGATCTTGCGTAGCTCGTTCAAGTGCTCAGGACTCTCAAGATCAGCAATTTGACTTTCAAGTTTCTTCTCGTTCGTGCCGGCAGACTGCTCGTCAAATGAACGTGCAGCACCTAAGCCCATGCCGAAACCACCCGCTAACCCAGACAGCATGTCAGCTTTCTTTTCCCCGGCAGCGTCAAGAATCAAAGAGGTTGTCAGAACTTCCTCTGTTGCTTCCTTGACTTGCCGGGGTTGCACAAAAGGGAGGAGGCCTGCTTCAGCTTCCGCCAGCTTCTTAGTGGCAACGTCGAAAGCCGAAGTGGTCTCAAACACGGCGTCTGCCTGCTTGATGACCGCCGCAATCATGGTGTAAGGTTCGCGATTGCGATCCACAGGCTGAAAGAATCCTTTCCACTGCCTTGGATAAGCCGAAGCTCGTTTTTCGTTAGGAAAGCGATCAGCGACGCAATCCATCAAAGCCTTGCCGGCTTCACCAAAGTACGTGGCAGCTCCGTACTCCACCTGAGCAAAAGACAAGCGGTCGTGAGCAAACTTGGCAAAGTAATCGCCAAGCTCTTGAATTTTGAAGTTAAGTCTGCCCTCTGCGGCGGTCTTCTCGGCTCTTGCAGCTTCAAGCTTGCGTCGACTGAATTCACATACCGCAGATGCCTTTTGTAGCCGATTAACGGCTTGCTCGTCAGCAACGAGCGGGTGTACTTCAGTCTCAGCGGCCTGCTTTTCAATCGGCAAGCTGGCCTGCATCAATGTTTGTCGCTCGATGTCGTCGTAAGTACGAAATCGCAGCGAACTATTCGAAACTGCTGCTGTTTTTTCGTTGGAAGAGCCCCACATTTCACTGTGAATGGCGTCGTAGTCGGCAAGCGGAAAGCTAGCTAGCTTGTCGAGAATAGAATCTTCGCCGTTCCACTGTGCCAGCTGTCGACCAGTGTTGAAAGCGTTGCATGCCGCCTTCAGAAAACCTGGCGAGTATTCAAACTGCTCTGCGACTTTACGCAGAGCAGCGTTGGGTGTCATACCTTGATCGTCTACAAGGCTGACAGCCGATTTAACGCCGTCAAGTAGACGCCGCTCGTCGGATTCACTGAGGGTTCGCATGTGATTCTATTCTCCTCTGCTGAAAGGCTGATTCCTTCAGCTCTGAGTCGTCTTCCATCTGACACATACCCGCGTCGATGAGTTCTTTCGAATTGGCTTCGATTACACCGTCATCAAGCGCCCTGAGTTGTTCGTTCTTGTAAGTTTTCTTGTCGCCGCCGACCAACCAAGGAAGGCCGAGCAACATTGCGTTAACGTGCTTTTCGAAGTCGTTGCGTTGCTCTTCTTTGCCTTTCAGCGACTGTTTGACTTCGATAATTCGCTGATGCGTGGCAAACAATTCCATGACGTTGAACTGATTAACTTCGAACACACCCGCAGCTTGAGCACTTCGTCTGGCAATCTGACTTTTGAACTGTTCGTCAAGATAATCTGAGACGTCTTCGTACCGCTGTACTTTTCGATTGCGATTAAAACCGCTAATCATCACGTCGCAAATGATCGGACCACCAAAGTATGCGAAAAGCTTAAGGGTCAAGTCGAGATAAGAGGCGACAATTGGACTCGAAGCTTTCTTTTTTTGTGTCGAGTCTCCGTCTCCTGCCTTAGCGTCAGGCGTAAAACGCTCAAAAGCAGGGACTAAGACGTTTCGCATAATCCAGTCGTGGTGCGACAGAAAAGGCGAAACGTTGAAAAACAGCTTCTCGTACCACTCAATTGCTTCCGGCATTGTCTTAGCGTCATCAGCAATGCTTTCAACTGAAGCACCAGCCAATAGCCTTGATTCGATCATGATGGCCATTTGCGGCTCAGAGCTTGCCCTTTCAAACAAAGCGTGTGCGTAGTACAGAGCAGGCTTTTTGTACATCAAGTCATCGCGAGACTCTGGGTGTTCTCGCCAAGACTTCAAAAAAGGTTTGTATCCACAGATCCAATTGTCGTCATAACGCTTACACCGGAGGTTTGGCTCTACCTCTAGCATCCGCAAAACCCGTTCGTGCCGCCAGAACGGGCGAAGAAAAGGATCAGCTAATCTAGGATCGTGAAAAACCTTCAAGTCAGCCTCCTCAGTTGCTGATTTCTGCTTCGACGGTGTACGAGACTTCCCATACCTGGGAATTGTCACCTTCTCCCTCGTCAGCAGCCGGATTCAGCTCTAACCATAAAGCCGAATGACGACAACGCATTGATTGGCTTTGGTTATCTCGATTTTCGTAACCACGCCCAAGCTCGTATTCTTTGAAAATGCCGCCCGCTGTAATGTCGTCACCGATAACTAGATGTGTTACCGGTGTATACGTCGGCATCCACGGCAGCGTCTGCCAGTAACCAGCCGTGGCATCGGCAGTGTAAGCAACGTTCGTTTCGACTGAAGTTTCGTCGAGAACTTTTACAACTGTGAACTTAGTGTTGTAGTTCGAAACTTCACAGCCTTTGACCTCAAACTGGTCGCCAACTTTCATGCCATGGCTGTCGTCAAAAGTAAACGCGACCTTGTTCGCTGTGGCTTGCGACTCGTTGATACCTGCGACTAGACCTGAAGCGTAAACTTCTCGGTCGTTGGCCGTACTGCATGCACCCTTTCGATCGTATACCGAAAAAGATGCGGCAGTGACGACTCCGCTGATTTGGTGCAGAATAAAACGACCTAATTCACCTCGAGTTGGTGCCGGCAGCTCTACAACTGCTTGCTGTCCTGCGGTGGCGTCAAATCGAACTGTACGCGAATAGCCTTGAGGCATGGTCCCTAGTTCCTCGCTGTTTCTTCGAGACTGATTTCACCGCTGTCGAACGGAGACTCTACGGTCTTTTCTTTGAGGAAGAGTGTGATGTCGCCAAGCGACTCGAAACTGTTGCGGATGCTGTCTTCCATTTCAGGAAGATCGCTTTTGCCGTAACGGTCTTCAAACTCTTCTTGATGCCAGTAAAAATTCATCAGCAGCCGACCTAAAGCATCTAGTGCTTCAACCAGACTGCCAAGGTGTTTTTCAACCAGCGAATCCTGTCGTACGGTCTTGAGCATGCCTGCCATCATCGAAGTGTCAAACACTTCCTTTTGGCCAGCAGCTGAAGCTTGCTGAGCTTGCTGTACGCTTTTTTGGAAATCCTCAGCCTCGTAGTTCTGCCAAGGATCCCAAGTGCTTGGATCTGTCTGATCCGCACTCATGTGATTGAGCCTGTAAGCCCCTTCACCGTACATCTGCGTCGGAACGGCAGTCCGCGGACCGTACTGCTCTACACCGCGTTCATCGGCAAAGTCGTCATAGATCGGTGCGTCAGGACCGCCTGCAAGCACGCTGCTATGTGGATTGGCATGCTTTTCTGTCCCGTAACCTGGCGCGTAATGAATGCGGTACGTGACTGACTCGTGTTGACGTGCGGCATGCAGAATGTCAGCAGCGGTCTTTTCGCGAAGCCCGTGCACACTAATCAAGTGCCAAGCGGCTTCTTTGACCGACATGCGGTCCTCACCCAACACAGATTCAAGATAGACATCTGTTCCGTTGTTAAACACTCGAAGACTAGAAGTCTTTTCTGTGAACAACAGGTGAATGTCGTCGATCTTGCCGAGTTGAATCGGACGTTCCTTACTTCCTGATTCTGCGTCGCAGCACAGCGACATAAGCTCACCGGAACCAGGCTTCGGCGGATCAGACAGCTTCAGAAACTTACAAGTTGCCGGAAGCCGAAGTTCGCCACCGATTGCCCGAATTGATGTGCCGCGAGCACCTTCTTTGCCGACGCAAAGCAATGCGTTGTAGGTACTCGGAGCATCCCTGAACCGAAGCTCATGTACAGACGGCAACAATCGGCTACGGTCGCAACCGTAACTGACGTACGAACGAAAATCGACCTTGTACTGCTTGTCTCCAAGGCTATTCATCACACGAAATGGAATGCTTGAAGCCTTGTTTTCGGTAATGGCGATGTACTCGCCGCCTTCCTTCAAGTCGCTGGCGTCTGAAAGCCCTTCATAGAAGTTCTTCCAGTCTTCGTGATCTCCGACTTGATCGGCAAACACGTTAGTTGTGTGTGAGTTCAACCAATCCTTGCTGTCGCCTTCAAGTCGAACGACGGTGGCAAAAGCTTCACTGCCACGGTTGCTCATGCCGTGAACAAGCACCAGCATCTTGCAAAACTCGCCCGGCTTTTCAAGAACGCGGTAAATGCCGGTCTCAGACGGGTTGGTCAACTTGGCCTCGACCTGCGTGTTGTAGGTTCGGCTCACCTGCTCGCCAGTCCGCTCATCTTTGATGAGCACGCCGTTATGTAGAAGCCTTTCGCGTTCCGCGTCATCCAGTTCTTTGGCGTCAGCCTGTACAGGTTCAGTTGCTTTGTACAGCTTCAGTTCGCCGCTCTTTACGTGATCGACCGGAACAGGCTCAGGACCCGTGTCCATCAAAAGGTTGCCCGGCATTACTCGAGCCTTCGCTTGCTTGATCGTCATGATGTTGGGAGCTTCTTCCGCAAGCTTAGACTGAAGCTCTGTACCCCAACGAGTGAAACAGTCAGCACCGTAGAAACGCTGCATGCCCTGCTTGACACCAGGAAACTTTTGCGACAAGTCGTAAGCGCACTTGAGCAACTCAAAGCTGGTTGGCAAAACTTTGTTGAGATCGAAATCGCTGGCAGTGACTGCGCAGGCCGCAGTGAGCGGCTCACGAACGATGCTGGCTTGGTCTAACGACGAACCCGAAACATCGCGATACAGCGAGCTTGCCGTCTTAGTTTTGAAAGCCGCAAGCATCGGAAGAATAGGCTGTACCCAGCTGACGTCAGAAGCCCGTTTACCGCCACCCACAGAAGGCGGAATTGAAAGACTACGAATGTCAGGATAGATACCGCCAAGGTCACGAAGCTTTGAAGCCGATGTCTCGCCCAGCACGTGGGGCTTACGAGACATGATGTAATTAATCCAGTCTTCCTTTAAGGGAACAAAAGAATCGTTGTTCTTCATGTACAACAACTCGTGACCTTTAAGGTCGCCGTTGAGGAAGAACACAGGAGCGTAAAGCCACTGCTTGTCGACTTGAAATCCAAAGACTCCCATTGCTTTGGTGTTGTCGTCGTTACGTTCGACAAGCTGAAAACCAACCATGTTGTCGAGCAGCCGAGGAGCCTTGTCTCGTAGATAGGAGTATGCAAGGCTCGAAAAAGCCTGTTCAAACTCCGTTTCTCCACCGGTGCCGCCGACGTTTGCAAGCTTTGTGTTGTTTGTTGACATGGCTTTTCCGTGTTACTTCGTTTGCTGAATTAAAGCGAGGTTCCAACCACCGCTGAAAGCACCGGCTGCGATCTGACGTTGCAGGATTAGGTTTTGCTCAATCACTGCAAACTCCGAAGCCTCTTTTCCAAGATTTTCAAACGGTGCAGCCGGGTTTGATTTCTTCCGCTTACGTGGCTTTACCGGCGGCAACAGGTAAGCGGCAGCCGCTTTGCTAGAAAACCCGCCAAGGATCGGCATATTAGCCATACAACACCTCTGCAAAGTAAATGCTCAATTAGTGTAGCCGGGCATGGAGAAAGCGAGCAATACAGGCAGCTACCTACCTCGTGCCCAGTTGTACAGCGAACTTCCAGCCCAACGACCTATGTCTCGAGCTGCGAGCCCTGTTTCTGTGATGCCGCCAGCTATAGTTTGCAAATTTTCAATGGGATTGAGTACTTGCAAAGGCGCTTTATAGAGCGTGTGTAGGCCGTCTTTGAAGCCGACAATATCTCTCAGCTTTTGTGCATTATCGTTTGTCGTTTGCTGCCAACCCTTGTTGTAAATGTCGCTGCCGACACCGATACCTTCAGCAGCAACAGCAATAGGTAAGGCAACCTTACCAGCAACGCGACCAAGCACTTTGCCGGCTGTGCTATTTCCTACGACAGAAGCTGCTTGTCGACCAAGAGCTGCTGCCGGAGCCGAGCCTGGGATGCGACTAGCAACAGCACCAGCCTGATTAGCCAACGGAGAAAGCCCGCTTTTTGCGGCGGCGTTTAAATGTGAACCGTAAGTCGATGCTGTGCTCGCATCGCCAATTAGCGACATGGCTTTAGACGGCGGGGTTGCAGATCCCGGAACAGCTGAAGTTCCGGCAGCCGGATGCCCGGGAACTCGAGTTCCGCCAGCCGTTGCAGCCCCTGGGACACGAGAAGAACCTGCAACACTTCCAGGCACCTTCCCGGCACCGCTAATTAGCGGCTTTGCAGGATTAGGCAGCTGCGGCAGTTTCTGACTTTTTGGCAGCCTTGTGCTGGAAAGCTGACCAGCCGGTGTCCTAGGTCCAAACATCGCTGCAAAGTCGGCGTGTTTCTTCATGTTCGACTCCCGCCAAGTTTGTATTTGCCACCAAAAAATGTCGATCCCGGCAATTCGGGCGGCGGCTTAGGTGCGGCAGGCATTGGTGTCGGGTACGGATCTTGTGGCTTTATCACAGCTCGATCTGGCACATCGCCAAAGTTCGTGCCTGTAGCCAAGCTAGGTACAAAGCTCGTGCCTCGCTCCTCGCTGACGCCACCGCGAGCTACAGAATCAAGCAAACTTTTCTTTAACCCAGAACCGTACATCTGCGTCATCCAGTCAGGATCGTGCTGCAACTGATACATACCGCGAACCATGTGTGGCTCAAACGGAGGGGGATCGTTGTGCACGGCAAGATCGGCAACGCCGAATTCGTCTAAATCCTTGATCATTGAAGGTCGAACTTTTGTGCCGATCGTGTAATGCAGCACAGGTCTTTCAAGATACTTACCGACAGCCTTTTTAGGTGTCAGCGTCTCAAAACCGGCACGCGGCTTATAGGTGTGTTCGAGCGTTGAATAAGGCACAACGTCGTCGGGTACGTGATCGTCTGTTTCTTCAGTCAGTCTGACGTGATTAATCAAACCGCGAGCAAGCAGCTCGATGTTTCGACGGTGGCCCTGCATGCCGCTGCTAGCCATGGCCTTTCGAAATTCGTTAACAAAGTAACGTCGGCCTTCACCTACACCTTTGTACTTAGTAATCAAAGCCGGATTTGGTATTCCGTTACTCAGCAAGTCTCCAGCTTCGACGGTATCGCCCTTTTTAACTGACACATCGAACCCGTCGTTAACGTAATGCTGCTGACCGTCAACGGTAACGTAATGCCCGCCTGCTGGTGCTTTTTCAATACGCTGCACCATGCCGTCAACAGTGGAATGAGCAGCCCCACCCTGCATACGAGTGGGCACCTGTATCAGTTGGTTGATGTACTGGAAACCACCGACAGCTTTCTCTTGGCCTGCAACACCACCTGAGTGTTTGGCCGATAACTGTCCCTGGCTGATAGGCTCGCTAAGTGCTTGTGCTGCTTGCAGGCCTACTTGCTCCCCGCGACCGGGCAGAGTGCCTCGTTCGCGAATCCCGACATCTCGAGCGTAGACACCGCCGTCAGGAGAGCCGCCCACGAGTGGCGATCGAACCAGAATGCGACCGTAACCGAGCTTCTTAATCTGACCGAGAATCTTCGGAGTCAGCGGAGTATTCCGCTTGTAAGGTCCGACGTCTCGAGCCAGCAACGTGCCTTCGTTGTCTTTATCGTCAGTGTCGACAACCATACCTCTTGGCGTGGGATCGTCGTCACTGCCGTCCTCGCCTACGACAACCAGTCGGTGACCGGCTTGATTGAGCTGCTTTGAAAGAAACCCGGCTTCTTGCGTAGCAAACTTCGTGGCGATGATCCCGCGGCGAGCCCCGTAGGTTCCCGCCCAATACTCCTCAGGCGACAACCCTTCGCTGTAGCTGCGAAGTACGGGAATCGGTATTACGTCGTCGCGATGATCTGAATAAAGCATGTCTGAAGCCAACAGACTTGCTAGATTCATCGGCTTTCCGCGGCTACCGGACAGCACCTGCATGGCTAGCGGGTTTTTGTCCTTAATTGCTTCCTCCAGCACAGCTTTCTGTTGCGACTCGCTCTCACGTCCAACAGTGCGGACAATGTGATCAGCCCGCTGCTGGTCAGACAGCGAATCGTCCGCAAGAATCGACTCGAGTGAAGCTTGGATCTTGCTGCGAATCTCGTTGGCTACCTTAGACCTCCGAAGATGCTTCAATCCAAACGACATACCTCCCTGATCTTGAGCAGCTCGCTGCCCAAGCTGATTAAGGCGAAACGACACCTCTCGATATCGTTCAGGGTGGTTGCGAGCCACTTGCTGGAGCAACGAGTGCAAACCCTTCTTGTCGAGAACGCGATTGTGGTCGCGAAGTTCCTCGGGAAGAGCGTCGTTGACGAGCAACTGACCGACAGTCGTGTTAAGCATCCTTGCTCAGCTCAGTTCAGTCGTCGCTGTCGTCCTGGGCTGCCTCTTCGGTTTCCTCGTCCTGTGTCGGCTCTTCCTGCTTTTCGATTTCCGGTTGCTCTTGCACTTGCTGCGGTTGTGATTCAACAACCTCACCCACCGCAGCAGGTGAGAACTCTTCTGTAGGCAGCGGTTGTGCCGGCACGCTCACAGTCGTCACCCAAGAAAGCCCGTCAGCTTGTTCTCGAGTAAGAGTGTTGCGACCGACAGCAAGATCAACCGCGACACGAGCCGCGTTGATCTCTTCTTGATTGCCGCTGATTGACATGCTTGTCATACCGCGGCTGTAAGCGTCGATGATTTGCTCAAGAACAACGACGTCAGGACCCAGCTCGAGCATGGCGATCAATTCCGGCTTTGAAGCTTTGACGTTCGGTTCCTGGTACTGATCAGGGGACGCGTAATAGACATCAGAAGACCGCCCGCCTACTCCCATTTGAGCCTGGTAACTGAAATTGTTCCGCTTTAACGAAGAACCCTCAGCTAACTGGCTAAGTTCAAGGGGCTTGCGGCTTGCGTAATACTTATTGTCGGCAGTTACGTTGTTAGACATATCAAACCTGTACTTTCTTGGTGATAACGGTCTGTGTAATTCCCAGCTTCTGCAAGTTGTCTTTAAAGTTCTCGTCAGCACAGTGGGAAACCATCAAACCGCCGGAACCGCCAAACAACGCTGCCACACTGACAGGCGTTCCATCTGGCATTCGAATCACTACCTGTGAGGCTTCAATCTGAATTGGCGGTTTGCCAATCGATTGAAGTACTTCGATTGTGAACATCAACCGTGCCTTCGTTGTTGATTACGAGCAAGCATAGCTACGGCGTTTTGTCCGTTAGTGCGAGTTTGCTCGTGAGCACTGTGCAATGAGGCAGCCGCCGGAACTGTGAATGCTTCGCCGGATTCCCATTCGTCGAGAGCTGATTTCATCGGCTGCATTGGCTGCACTTGCCCGATAGCCCCGCCGCCCTGCTGCCCACCAGCAGCTGCCCCGCCATTTTGCTGGGCAGCCATCTGATTAAGATCTGTAGACGTAGCAACCATCTCAGCAGCAGGAATCTGAACGCCCATCGCGTCACAAAGTCGGGCGATCAACTTCTTCATCTGCATGATTTCAACGTTGATGTCGATCTTCGGCTTAAGGCCTGGGCCTGCACCGGCTGTGGCCCCGCCACCACCAGCACCGCCACCGCCGCCACTACCGGCCATAGCTTGCTGTACAGCCTGCTGAATCATCGGCTGGATCATGGCCATGATGTCGCCACCACCGCCGCCAGCGGCCATAGGATCACCACCAGGGGGAGGAGCACCACCGCCAGCCATCGGGTCGCCGCCCGGGGGAGGAGCCCCGCCACCCGCCATCGGGTCGCCAGCAGGTGGGCCAGCCCCCATAGCCGGATCACCGGAAGCGACAAACGCACGCTTATCGAGTGAGCGGATATTGGATGCGGCTTGCAGAAGAAGTGCTTCGTTGAGTGCCATTGTTTGCTCCTGGCAGTAGTAACGTTAAGATTCTAGAATTTTAACTCGGTCGTTGATAGAGATATCGCCTCGCTCGTAAGCCTTCCGGGCGTCTTTAGTTGTGCGGAAGATACGAACTGGCTTTTCGCTGGAACGACCCGTTGCGTGATACAAACCACCGACGTACTCGTTAGCCGGTGCGTGAGCAACCGACTTAAAGTCTGACAGACTGAACAGATTACGGCTAGGCAAGAGTCGTTCGTAAGCCTCCAGCCTGGCTTTTTCTGTGCTAGGTACGTGGTAGTTCATGGCATCACCGTCAAAGTCAGCGTTGAAACCTTTGACGATCAAAGGGCTAACTTGCAGCGTGTTGCCTTTAGTCAAGCGAGGCTTCATGGCGAGAATGCTGAACTTATGAAGAGCAGGTGCCCGGCTGATATAAACAGGCCGATGATCCATCTCTTCCATTAGAATCTTTCGAGCTAGCTGCGTTTTGTTCGTGACTTGCTCTCTTGCGGAGCGAAGAGACATGCCTTGGCGAACAAGACGTCGCGTCACAAACTTTTCATAAGCCTTAAACGCTTTTTCTTCAGGTAGTCCCACCGAATCCATATCAAGATCTGGGTTTGGTGAAATTACCGCACGACCGACGTTGTCGACCGTTGTAGAGATAAGTTTACGTTGCAGTGTTCCATACTTAGGACTACTGCCGAACACACTCTGCAAAACACCTTGAATGTTCTTATCTCGGCTTTTCTGGCTGATCGGATCTCCTAATCCTACTACTGCTTTGAAAGCTTGATAGGTAGCAAGACGCTCCTGACCGGATGCTTCAACCCCTAACTCCTTCTGAATGTCTTGCAGGTTTTGATTTGATTCGAACAGCTCTTTGTACAGATGGTTCGCATCGTTGATGAGCGGCATCTTGTTGCTCATCATGCTCACCGGACGAAAAGCAGGCGGCAGCACAGGCACTTTTGTCAGTACATAATCAGCTGGGTGCAGACCGAGCTTTTTTGCCGACTTTAAGTATCCAAGCTTACGAACTGCACTGTCTCGTTCAGAAGCACGACCAGCTGCAATAAGCGTTCGAGCTTTCTGAATCTCAGCATCAATGTTGATGCTTGACAAGGCTTTTTGAATGGCGGCTGGACCTGTACCGTGCCCGGCCAATATTTCCGTACCAGAAAGAATTCCGTCAAATCGCTTTTGAGTCAGCCCGAGCATTCGACGAATAGGCTCTTCCATTACCGGATTCGGCATAGGCTCGTGCAGTCGCATGAACGACCAACGATTACCACCGTGTCCGCCAGTTTTTGACTTGTCGAACAGCCCGCCTGGGATTTCTTTAAGCCCTGAATCCCAATCTACGCCTTCAGCTGAAGTCAGCTCGCGATCGCCTGCTAATGTGTCAATATCTTTGTCTGTCATCGCCATTACGTGCGTCTGCGTTCCCTGCTTGACGACGTTGATTCCGGCAGACCTGAGTTGATTGACAAACTTTTCGTACACAAATGGAACCTTGGCTGCTGTCGGGTTAAATCCCGACATAAATTGCATCCAGTATTCGTTGTTCTTCTGACCGCGAACCGAACTAACATCTTGAAGCGTTGCGGTAGCCCCGTGCGAAAGCAAAGCGTTGGTCTCGAGCATGCCGATTCGCTTTGAACCTTCTTGCCCACCCTTTGCGGGCGTGTCTTCCATCGTGTAAGCACCGCCGCCGCGACCTTGTCCTTTGGACTCAGCCGTATGATGCAGCTTCATGAAGAAGCGGCTACCTGTAGCGATGTCATTGATCTTCTGATCTTTCGACGGATCAATAATGCTGTCGAGGTCTTTCAAACCTTCCTTGGCCAGCTCGTTCATGACCCACTCGGTCATGTCTTTGCTATCATCGAAGTCTTCGACTTTAACGGGCTTGCCTAGCTTGGACGCCAGCTTCCCGAGCATTAGTTCTGACCACTGTGCTGGGTTCGTTCGCGTTATCACGCCTAGCGGATTCAGTAACACTTCAAATGGCTTTCCGTCTTCGTCGTGCGGCATCTCATGGTCGGGTATTACGTCAGCAATGACGCCTTTGTCGCCGTAACGACCTGATAACTTGTCGCCAACCTGCAACGGAGACGTAGCTTTGACGACAACTGTGGGTCCGTTCTTACCCATTACCACGTCGGTGACAACACCGCTATCGTGGTGATCCCAAGTGACAGTTGCGTCACCGTGCCCGGCTTGTCCTTGCTTGTGGACTTTGTTGAACGACGATTCTTTGGCTCGAGTACCAAGAATCAAAGGATCACCGTAATGCACTTCTGTGCCGGGCCGAATTACGCCGTTATCGTCCAGCTTGGCCAACATCTCCTTTTCGAACTTGCCAGGAAACAACTGCACGAAATGTTTCTTGCCGATCTTCGTGCTGTCGTCTACGTCTAGATCATGCTGGTACATGTGCTCAGAAGCCATCGCACGTGCAAAGCTTTCAGAAACGACACTGGCATCCTCAAAGTTCTTGCCTTGCCATGCCACATAAGCCGTTCGAGCATTTCGACCGAGAGCTGTGGCTCCAGTCTTGTCTGTGTAGTTTGAGTGGGCAAGCATTTGATTCGGCTGGATACGCTGCCCCGGTTGCACAAGCGGAGTTTGATGGATAAAGGTTTTCCTGTTAAACGGAAAATTATCGTACATCTCATGCTCTGAAGTCGTACCGTCATCGTGCCGAATGACAATTCCGGATTTGTCGGCTTTGATAACAGTGCCACCTTTGTCTGCACGAAGAGCACCCATTGCAGACGAGTAAAGCTCCTCGTAGCTTTGCTGGCCATTCGTACCGGGCACTGCCGACTGAACCAGCGGGGCCTCAGCATTGGCAATAGGGAGAGCCTGTGTCGTCATACGTGATGCCATGACGAGCCGCTGTCCCTTTACCTGGGACTTCATCGGAATGATGTTGGAAAGCGGGTTAAACGCTTCTTCCATCGCAGGAAGAACGAGATTTACATCGTCCTTCTTGACATACATCATCTTGCCGCCACGCATGGCGACAATTCTCTTTCCGGGCCTATTAAGGCTGTTTGGAAACGCGATCGTCAGATCAGCAACGTCCTGTGGTGTCTTGTAAACAAGCTCACCGGTCCGCGGATCCTTAAACTGGGCGTAGAGCTTACCGTCGCTGCCTTTACGAGCACCGCGAGCTAAGTAGGTATCGACACCAACTTTGCCAGACTCAGGCGTACGGAGTGGATCGATGTAGCCGAACATGCTCGGCTGCACGCTACGAGCTTCTTTTGGAATAGCGTCAGTTGTCGGGATACCGCCTTCACCAAGACGACTCACAGCTGTCGTTTTGTCGTAAAGCTCAGCGGGATTGATTTCTTCAATGGCCTGACCGAGTCCTGATGTCATCAACGCAGCTTGCAACTGCTTGTTCAAAGAAGACGACGGCATGCCTTGAAGCGTGCCCTTACCTGAAGCCTTCCAAAGCAATTGACGTCGGATGTTACCCTTGTCCCTGCGAACTCGCTCTGCAAACAAGTCTTCAGGCCCCATGAACTGCTGGTAAGTCAGAGCGTCTCGATCGTCAGGATCGGCCTCGTTACGAGACACAGACGCTAGCTTCTTTGTGATGTCTAGAATCGCGTCCAGCGTCAATCCGACGTGCTCACGACCAAGCGTTCGCTTAGTGACAGCCGGATCAAGCTCCATGCCGGAGAACTTCTCGATCAACGCTCGCTGTTGCGTCGGCTCATCAGCAAGCATCTCTTTTTCGCTGAGAAACTTTTGTTTCAGCTTCTTGTACTCAGCAGCATCGTCGGCGTTGTAGTTTGACGCGAAAAGAGCCGGACCCCAGCTGTCTTTAAGCTGCTGCGGTGTAGCCCCCATCGCCTTGAGCAGCGGTGTAAGCCCGACTGTGCCCTGTCCAATTCGTATCTTGAAAGTGCCTTTCTCTGGATCAAGAAAGTAACGATGCGATACGCCCTTGCCTGGCATCACATTGGCGTGAGATTCAATCTCGCCGTTATCTCGAATGCGAGTGTAAACGCCAGGCAACAACCGCTGTTGATTCTTAAGCGTGTACTCCGTGCCGTTGTTGATGAACGTACCGCGGTCCGTCAAATGCGGCACCGTCATCAAAACCTGCCGCTTACGATCGATTACTTCATTCGTCGCGTTGTCGACAAGCTCCCAAGTGCCTCGTAACCTTCGACCGCTAGTTAGTCCGTTAAGAATTGCGGCCTTCTGATCCGCTCGGCTGACATGGTCGGGATCTTGATAGTCAACGTCGATGAGACGCAGGGTATGCCGATCGTTGGCTACGGGCTCAATGCCGCGGGCAGCCTCTAGCACGTTCGTATAAATCCGTTGTCGAGTCTTGGGAACATCCCCAAACTCTCTAAAATCCGGCTTCGGGATACTCGGACTCGGCGTCGGCAAGGGAAGCGACGGAGCCGGAGATAGAAGTGACGGAGTCGAGGGCTCAAGCAGATTTGGCGTGAGCGGGTTCATCGCTTACTCGAGTGTTTCCGTCTCGTCCTTAGGGACAGGAACCGCATACAACGCAGGCGGCTGCGATACGGCCTGGCGTCGGGCACGCGTCTGCATTGCTTTTTGCAGCAATGCTCGCTTGCTGTTTTTCCGCATTGAGCTGTTGACGATCGAATAACCAAGCGGCAACGTTGCCAAGGTCCAAGCCGCAAGCATTCCCTTTGTCGATCCAAGCAAATTGGGAGCCACAGAGTTGATCGTGTCGCTGACCACGTTAGCCTGCTTCTCGCAAGCAGCAAAAGCCCTGTCCAGATTTTCTGCAATAGACGGCTCGTCCGAAGCTCGCTTGTAAGCACCAAGCAGCGATTGCTCGTATTCGCTTTTAGCTTTGTCCAGCTCGTCTTCTGTTTGCTTGCGTCGCTGCTTGTTCAACATGGCATCAACGCCTTTCCAACCGCCATACGCACCCAAACCAGAACCAAGAATCATCCCAGGAATGTAGTAGTCCAATCCAATTTCGGAAGTTGCGTGTTCGTTCGAAGCTGACTTTTCGTTTTCGTCTTCTTCTACCGCCAATCGACGTTGTGGATACGCGACAGGCATTTCGACAGTGCGTCGAGGTTGAGCACGACTGTTTGATTCCGAAAAAAGGTTTGAAAGGCCGGTCACACCGCGAAGTGCAGCACCGCCACCAAGACCCAGCATTGCAGCCTGGATGATTTGTTTCTGTGCGTCGGCTTGCAGTTGCTGATTCTGCTGCTTGTGCAAGGCACCGCTGATAGCTGATGACGAAGGATTAGAAAAAGTAGGCAACACGGAAGCCAAGCCTTTAAAGCTTAATTCCGCTTGCTTCTCAGACTTAATGCGAGCCAGCAAATCTTTTGCCTGCTTGTCGTCCATGTGACATCCTTGTCTATCTGAGGCCTACAATCTTTGTTCCGTCTTCGTAGCAGCACTCGAGCCATTCGACATATACGTAGTGATAGTTGTCGTCAGGATTCCGCCATCGCTCGAGGAACGGTATCTCGTACCACCCGTTTGCCGCACCGTCCAGAACGTCAAGGTACTTTGCGTTCTGCTCCGGGTCTCCCGTGTAGAAAGTTCCATTTTTTGGATCTCGTACTCGGACTAACCGTTCTTCCGCCTCGTCATTTCGATACAGCGGAACCTGAGAACCGCGAAACGGCAAACCATCAATGTCGGCACGACCCCAGTGCAACTGACCACGTGAACCGCCATCCTTGCGATTCATGAATTTCATCAAGCTAGTTGCCATGACTCGCTCTTAAAGGAATACCCGACCTGTACGCTTCCGACTGGACTTGTACTTCTGCAATTCTTTCTGCCTCTGTAACTGACCAGACATTCGGTTGTAAGTGTCGATCAGCTCGTGCTGTTTGGCTTCTTCGACGTCAGAACCGTCTGTGTCGGTTGCGTTGTTCACCAACCACGCGGCAGTTCCACCAAGAAGCGGAGGAGCCACTAGCCCCATGCCTACAAGCGGCATAACGCTAGAGGCGGCATCTGACAGACTTTTTGTGGTCTTAGCCGCTGTGTCTACAGGCCCAAGAGCCTGCTCTGTCAGCCACTTGGTAAAGCCTAGCTTTTCCATTGAAGATGCGGCTGTCTTGGAGAGAGCGTGCGTCTCGGCGGTAGACAGTCCTTCCTCGACACAACGAGCCATGAACCCGAGACGAAAGGCTTCGTTTGGTAGCATCCTTGCTCTCCTAGAACTTTGCACTCTTACCGGTGTTGCTGGCTGAAGGCATGACTACAGTCACCGGCAAACGTTGAAGTGCGTGTTTACGAGCAGTCGGGTCTTGAGGCATACCTTGCTCTTTCGCCTTCTTGACAAGATCAAGCCCTGCCTCAATGAACCGCATGTGCCGTTCTCGTTCGTCTGCGTGCAGGAAACCTTCGTTATCCTTGCTCTTGCCGTTTGAAAGCATGTCATTAATGGCTTTCAACCGATACAAGAACTCACGCACTGCAACGATACCGTAACCGTTGGTTCTGGAATCTTCCCAGTGGAGCTGCCCGCGTTCTGCCCACCAGCGAACTGCTTTCGGGTTATCCCGCGTTCCAAAATAAACAACACCGTGCTGATTACCCAGCAAGACTGTCATGTGTGCTCCAATTCCGGAAACTAGAAAATCAGCGGACCGGTCATCTTTGCGGGTCCGTCGGATTCGGGAACGTTCCAACCCATCTTGTCAAACACAAGGAACATCGTATCGATCCACGAAGACGCAAGCGTCAAGACAAGTGACTTGATGCCGGAGTCGACGACCGGCTCGATGATATCAGGAATGCTCTTGATGTTGATGGGCGTGATTACAACATCAAAGAACTTAGCTAGGGCTGTTGCTACAACAACCTTCTGCTCTTCTCGAGTTCCCTTGCCAACGGTAGCAACAGCGTGAACGAGTGAACTGCCGGCCCGATAAACGAGCGTCAGAACTTCACTGAACGTCAGCTTGCCGTCCTTCTGAGCGTCCTTGTAAGCCGCAATGACGTCATCAATGACAACCTGTAGATCTTCGTAGAGAGCCATGACTTGCCTCAGTTGTAAAGTCTTGGTACCAGTGAATTGATAACGCCAAGAGCCAGACCGCTCTGCGTCACAACATTTTGCGTTTTCTGCGGCATTCCGGTCAATAGACCAAGCCCGACGCCGACAGCTCGCCCGGCGATGTAGCCTTTAATTCCACCACCGGCAGCACCCATGGCCATACCAAAAAGACCAGTCTGATGCGGAGTTACATATCCAGGCTTAGCCGTAGAATCAGGCATCTGGCTTGCACCGTACATCGCACCCATCGTCATGGCTGTCGTCTGCGGGTTGGCGTTTGTACCCCACAGCACTTGTCCAAGATCGTTCATTCTCACGAGCGGCATTTGTTCAAACGACGGACCTCCAATTGCACCAACCATATCAGCTTGCTTGCTCGCATAATGATCAATTGCAAGCTTGTATCTCGAATTAGCCCCGCCGCCTTCCCACAGGTCGTCAGGGTGACCTTGCCACAAAGTCGAGTCATTAAACGAACGACCGTCATGTAAATTGACAAGGCCGGGAACAGCACCAATCGCGGCACCGCCAAGTCCACCAAGGGCAGCCAAACGCTTTCGCAGCGTGCCCTTGGTTTTCAAAACGTCTGGCAGCAGTTTCTCTCCGACAACGCCAGCACCGTAACCGAGACCGGCACCAAGTAAACCGCTCGCAACAGCCGAGGCAATTGGCCTGCCGCCAAAACCGGGAATGTCTTTAGAGGGTAAAAACTGAAGAAGCTCGCCCGCTCTTCGCAAAGTAGGCGAATAGGCTACCTTCACCCACCAACCAGCCAAATCATCGCCAATCAGTGGATAGTCGAGTACGCAATTAGAGCCTAATTTTACAGAGAGCACTTCCCTGGCTTGCTTGAACTCTTGCTCGTCGATACTCGGTCGCAAATACATGCCGACCTTCTCGAGCGTAGGACTCCAATAGAATCCAATGTCAGACTGCGTGTAGAGCGATGCTACTGCAACCCGAATGTCTTCCGCAGGAGCTGCACACTTTTCAACCAGCGTGTCGATAGCTGCCGGAAAGTCATCAACCAGACAAGTGTCCAGAAATTGCTCGACATTTTGTGATTCGTCCATGGTTTGCTCCTGTCAGCTAAACACAGCTTACAACACGCAGCGATTATGCGGGTAGTCAAATAGAAAAGGCCACGTTGCCGTGGCCTTTTCCGCATTAACTTGTTGTTGTCAAGACTAGAGCGTACAGGCTCCACCCGTACAGGCAACCTGCTGATGCAAATCAGTCATATCCGACTGCTCGTAGCGAACCAGCTTTGACCAGTTGATTTGAGGAAACGAAGCCATTCGCTTGTTGTAGTCGTCTTCCGTAATGGCCTCGTACGGTGCCAAATGATAAATCCCGCCGTCATACGGCAAGAAGCTAAGGCCACCAACGATATCCCAGTTTTGGTATACCCAGTGACCGACGTCAAACCACTCGTCGGGTCGCACATAGATCGTCACGCTGGGATTGTGCTCCGTCCAATGCTTCTTAAACGTCTTCCACTTGTCTAGCTGATTCAAGGCTGTCTGAGACTCAAGTAACACGCCATTGTCTGGAGACTTCATTGGGAACTCAAGCACAAGCCCGCTGCCGTCGTAATCGATGTGGCAAGGAACTCCTTCGTCTCGAAGCATAAGAGCAACAGGGTTTGTGGCATTCGATCGAACACGTCGAACGTAGTGCTTGCCATGGTGGCCTTTAAAGCCTGCCGCAGTGTTGAAAAACAGGCTGCTGTCGCCAGACGGCTTGATGCAAGTCGTGGCCGCGGAGTGCGGGATGCCAAGTCGGTCAGCCCACAAAGCGTTGACCTCGATCACCTTGGCCCGCAACCGATCTAACGTTGCAACTTCTGTTGCCGGGCTCTGAAACAGTGGATGGTCAAGGAAGCCAAGCAAGTCCACACCAAGCAATCGTTCCTCTTCGCAGTTCTTCTTCCATGTTTCACCGAGGAAGTTGAAGTTTGTCATCGTAGACTGCAACGTACCCCAAATCGTAGCAAGCACGACTTTTCGTTCGATCTGCTCATATGTATCAGTCGCACGGATGATAGCGATTGACAAGTTGCAGAACTGCTTGTGTCGAAGAATGATCTCGCCGCAAGGATTTGTCCCGAACAGATGACCTTGGAACTTCCGACGCTTCGGGAACTGATGCTTGAGCGACCCGCGATTAAAGATGCCGCGTTCGCCTGAGCCGGAACGAGCTAGTGCCAACCACTCCTCCATCCACGTCAGCGGATCCGGCTTCTCGACGTACACAGCAGAATTGTTAGCCTGATTCCGCTGATTGTTGTTAGTCCAGAACTCACCTCGCTTGCAATCACGCATTTCGCGATCGTGCAAGTCTGAAAGGGAGATGCCAGAAGCACGGCGAACGCCGCCCATCTTTACAATGCGATGTGCGTAGCAGTTGATGTCGTGAAGATCGAGGCTCGACAAGTAGCGTCCTTGCTTGGCACGAATACGAGTGCGAGCAAACTCGAGAAGGTCCTTCAACGGTCCAGGACCTGACGCCCTTCCGCCCTTGATCTTGAGCGGAGTGCCTGCCGGTCGAATCAAACTATAGTCGAACTTGATGTCTTCGCCTGCCCACCACGCGTCCAATCCAAGTCGGTAAGCAATGCACCAGCCTTCAGTAGTATCTTCGACGACGTGTGTCGGAGGTTCAAAACCTTTCTTTTCTCGTTTCACACGAGGAAATTCTTCAACGGCAAACTCAGCTTCGACGGAAAAACCAGCTCCGGTCCCTTGCATAAGGACGTAAAGCTCTTCAGCCATGTCAGTCGTGTTCTGTAGGAACTGGAAAGCGCAGTTGTAGACACCTACATGGCAACGCTCGAGTGACGGCCCTGCCATCTGAACACAACGCATGGATGGCGAAGCTTCAAGCTGCAACAGTCCGTTTGACAGTTCAGCCCATTCGCTGCCGGCTACCTCAAAGCCGGATTTGGCACAATGCCTCTGGAAAAAGCTGACAGTCCGGTTCACAGTCTCAGGCCACACCTCGCGTCGGCCTTTCTCTTGATCGAAACGAGCAAACTTGTCGAAAGCTTGAAACTGCTGGATTGGATGAGCGAAATACTTGTCGTTCTGCTTAAACGCGTCGACAACTTCTTCTGGGATTTCCGCTACTTCACGCAGCTTCCGCTTCTGCTCTCGGAAAATGATGTAGCTTTTTGCGACGTCATACTCGCCGCGAGCCATCAACTGTGTTTCAACGCGATTCTGAATTTCTTCCACATCGATCGGTTGCGGATTGAACTTCAACAGGTTTTGAACCTGTTCTGCAATCGATGTGGCTGTACTCGTTGCTTCCGCTTCAGTTCGTTGCAAATCAATCGTCATGCATCGAAAAATTGCGTTGACAATTCGAGCAAGATCGAACGCGACGATGTCTCCGTTACGCTTCTTGACAGTCAGAACAGAATCCATCGCAGTCGCAGTCGTCATTCCATTGTTCCTTGTCGAGTTAATCGGTGCCAGCTAGGCAGAGGCAGCAGTATAGCCAAGCCAATCCTTTAGTTCTACGGACTCGTCCAGATTGTCGAATTAAGAAAATACCGCCCGCCTTGCACTGTTTTGAACGCACGATTCGGATCAGAAACCACGTACGACTTTTTGTGCATACGCGGATGACCTTGCCAGAGATCGTAGGCAGCAAGGGGATCTTTGCGAACTGCCAGTACGATGCAGTCAGCCTCAAAAATAACGCTACTGTCTGGATTGACCAGAGAGACGTTCGGCATTGTTCTAAACTCTGCAAGCGTCGTGTCGTTCCACGGTCTTGCAAGAGCCACGAACAACGTCACAGGCTTCTTGCTCGAAACAAAATGTTTCGCTAAGCACATTGCAGTGCCGGCGGGAGCCATTGCAAAAAGAGTGAATCGACCGCCGTCGTGTTGAATCAATCGCTCGTCAATTTGATCAAGCAGTTGCGTCAATTCATAACCGGCAATGTGCGGTCTTTGTAGCAAGTCCTGCTCTTCGTAATGATCAACCTGAGCTTGAGTCGCAAATCGAAAATCTTCTTCGATCACGCCTGACCTCCGTACATCGTCATCGTGTCAATGCAAAGCACAGGTCGTTTTGAAATTGCTGCTATCTCTTGTGCTTGCTTGACGCAACTTTCGATGAACAGCGGAGCAGCGGGGCTGGCGATGTAGGCGGCAGCTTTGCGAGCGGCGTGGTCACCAGCAGCCTGCCTTTCTTCAGGTGTAGCAGCTGGATGCATGATCAGCTGTTCGTAAGGCACGTTGTAGCGGTTGAGCCACGCTTCTGTCTGTTTGCGGTAACGCTCGATGCGACTTGTGACCACAGCTCTGCACGGTACTTGCGGAATGTAGAGCGGACGTACGTTTGCAAGATGGTCTTGGAATTGTGGATCGAAGTCCTGCTCTGGTCGGTTAATCCAGTCATCGCACAACACCCCGTCCATATCCAAAAGACTGCCGGCTATTCTCCAGTTTCTGAACCAGTTCCATTCAAATAGCCGTGGCAGCGGCACTTCTCGGTGATAATAGTCTACGCGGCTTCGAGCAGACGATCTGTAGACAACGCCGTATTGGATTTCAAGTGCCGTCTGACCTTGCAACTGCTTACGGATTCGCTGCGTTGTGACGCAGTCGTCACTGGCAGAATCGTCAACGATAAGCACGCGGTTACCGCACGGCTTTTGAAACAACGGATTTGACTCTCGCACAACAGCTTTCGACATAGCTGTGTCCGGGTTAGCCAACAGGGCAGAAAGCTCGATCAAGCGAATGTTTCGACGTAAAGCAATGTAAGAAGCGGGATACAAGCCGCTGCGGGGAATGCCGACTACGGCATCAAACTCAGGCAAAGACCGCTCCCAGGCTACAACGTCGCCATAAAAATCAACCGAACTCACAAAGTGCATTAGTCGCTTTCTTTCTCTGTGTATGTCTGAAGATCTTCTGTCGGCACGTCTTTGCCATCCCACAACATGCGGGACTGCGGCCCAAGCTCTCGAGCAACCTGGGCATAGTCGGCAACCAGCTCCGAATCAGCCTCGATAGGTTTGCAAGCAACCAGATCGCAACGATCACCCATTCGACAAAGATCAACGTTTCGCTTGCCCTGATGATTGCAGTAGCGAGAAAGAGCAGTCAGGTTCCACTGCAAGGATCCGTACTCGTCGCGACCGTCTGAGTAGCCAGCTACCCCTACGACGTCCCCGGGCTGCATGTCCCGGGCGGCAAACACGCCTTTTCCTTGGATATCCGAAGTACCCATGTACCAGTTGCTGGTTGCGTTAGAAGCCGTTTTTTGCAGCCGATGCATAGCTTCCAGCGTCTCGGCTGACAACTGCTCTGGTGCAAGTCTCTGCTCAAACTGGTGCATGATTTCAACTACTTGACGATGAGCAAAAGTGGGAGTAGGTTGCAGGAGGTTTGACTGTCACTCACATGGAAGGAGTCGATCGTGCTTGTGCTCACGAGGGATCGCAATCAGAGCATCGTGATTGGCAAAGACATTGTTGTCACTGTCGTCGAAATCCGAGGCGACAAAGTGAGGCTTGGAATTTCGGCACCTCGAGAAGTTGAAGTGCACCGAGAAGAAGTTGCCAAGCTCATTGCTGAGCAGAAGAACCAGGCAAAGTCCAACCGGGCAAGAACTGGTCACTCTGCGAAGTAACTTTACTCGTAGCGTTGGACGCCAACACACCGGTCTTACGGCAAGCCACAACAATCGAAAAATCAGACTCGCCTGCGACCTGTGTTGGTAGTCCATAGCTACGACGTAAAGCTCCAAGTTCCGGCGAACGAACTCGCAAGTGCCAGCACTTTGAGACGCCCGGCCAATTCACTGCCGAGGATTCCTCAAGTTCGCCAAGATGGTAGGTGTAACTCCTACCTCGCTCTGAAATCTTGTCAGGACCGCCGACTTGCTGAACTTCGTCTGGGGTCATTACTACGATCCCAGCACGCAGAGCCCCGCCATCGATGGCAGCGGGAAGCGAGATACCTGGTTCGTGCATGGCGTCAAAAACGCCTCGCACTAAAGCCGTAGGTACGGCAATGATAAGGTAACCGGCCGTTACCTGAAGCAAACCCGACATTTTCACATCGGCTCGCTTCTCTGGATCGTTCATTAGCTGCCACAAATAAATGTGACGTATATCTACACCAGCAGTTGCAAAAATGCTCATCAGTTGCCCTTTGCGTTTACAACTTGAGCAACCAGCGACAAACCCGCTAGCAAACCGGTGATCACCATACCGACAACGCCTGCAACCAGCTGAGATTGCGTCAACGATTTAGAAGCCGCAATCGAACTAGCATGCTTTTCGATATCGACAATCTCTTTGTCGTGATTGCTAACGATCGTTTCTAGATTCGACAATCGCTGAATAAGAGACGGCTGCCCGTTGCCATCTCGAACGATCGTACACAGAATTTTTGTATCGTTCTGCACGGCTCGTATGTCGGATCTAAGCTCGCAAAGTTGACGTACAATTTCTGTGTGCTCGTGACTGCGATCGTCGAACGCCTTGGATACGCTATCCGTCAACGCTGTCAAAGTTTCGACAATGTTTCGGATTGAGTGAGCTTGCTCTTGGTTTTCTTGCGGCATGCTTCTCGACATCCATGGAGAGAAGGACAAAGTGACTTCCCGAGATCCCCTACCTCGAGTCCGGATGCAGAACTTGCGTTCAGCACATTGTCACAGTCTTATAGGTGCGACTGAGACTCCACCGGTTGCCGACTTCCCGTCTGACAACCATCCGTGATCGTGAAACAATATCCTATCGTTGAACGATCTCCTAACCTGCCGGCACCTGCGGCAAAGCCACTAAAGAAAAAGTATAGAGCAAACTAGCAACCAACGTCGAGTTTCAATTTCCCGGTAATAACTCGCAGTCTTGAGATTTTAAACCTTGTTTTACTTCCGCTCGGCCTCAGAAGCCCGCCAAATCTTTTCAACTAGACCAGGCAGGTCCGCATCGACTTCAGCCTGATCGGCAAGCCACTGATTGACCCACTCGGCTGTCTCCAGCAGCTTGTGCTTTTTGACAGCACTGATCTCCTTAAGCTCGAGGAGCATTGCGAGCATCAACACGCCGGCAAGAGCCGGTTTAGCATTTGTTGAAACAGGCTGCGAATCTGACGGTGTCCGCGTTTTCAGCTGCTCGACTAGCCTTTTTGCCTGCTTCTTGTAGACGTAGCGACAATTTACCCGCAAAGTCCAAGTAAATCGGTCAGACGTCACGGAAGTGGAACTGCTAGCCACAAAGCCGGTTACGAGGCAAGGAAATTTAGCAGGTGCGGGGTAAAACCCAGGCTCTACGTGGATTTCACTAGCCGACTGCGGAGAAGCAGGAGGAGGCAACTCATTAACGAATTGCCGCATCCAAGCTTTCATTTCTTGTTCGTTGCAAACCAACGCAAAGTCACTCACTTCGATATGCCTTTCTTTTGAGCCCACAAGGCCAAAGCCACTTTTGAGCCTAACCCGAGTTTCTTCCGAATCCTGTTGGTATAAGTTTTGATTGTTTCGTAGCCGAGACCAAGTTCCGCAGCAATAGCTTTGTACTTCAAATCTTTTGCAATCAATTGCACGACTTGAAGTTCTCGAGCTGTCAATTCTGACTTACTCATGCCAGATCCTAAAACAAAGCCGGTTTTTGCAACTGGTCAACGACGTCGGGCGGTAACTGCTTAACAAGCTGGTCTAGATCGATAATCAGCGAGCGTGCGTCTGTTTGCCTAATCCGTTGCTTGTTTGCAAGGCATACAGAATGAAAATCAGAATCTAGGTAGCCAAACAACTGCGTAAGAACACTTCGAAAATCAAGAACCAGTTCGTGATAAGGAACGACGGCTCTGTCCATGGAAAGCCGGTCTGTTTTTAACTCGTTTGCAAGCTGATCTCTTACAAACTCGGTGAGTTCGCGAGCAGTTGTTTCAACGGTAAGATCGTGACTGTCCACACCTAACTCTGCAAGCCTGTTGCTTTGCTGCTTATAGGCGACAAAGCAAGCGACAGGGTTTCTGACAACATGAACAATGCCGAAGTCGCCCTGCCGACAACGATTCTCAACGTAGTCCCACAGATCAAAACGATTTAAGTACTCATAAACGGCTTTTACGCCTATCGCACTTTCGTTGTGTAGAGCGTTATCAAAAATCTTATTGCCTAGGTATTGCTCGGCACTGATCGTGCCATCAGCAAACCAGTCTGGCGTTTTACCGGACGGACCAAAGTATTTTTCGTGGGAAACCTTTCTGGTCGGTTCGTCAGGACTAAGTATGTCGCCGTGACAAACAATTCTTGGGTGTGCAGCCAAGGCCTCTTGAAGCCAATGACAACCGGCATAAGGGCTGCCGACAATCATGAAATTAAGACGTTCTGGTGTCTCTTCGTTAAACCAGGCCATGACAATCCCTTGTGAAGACCGATTATCGAATCATGAAATTGTAAGAAATCAGCATCGCTTTGAGTTGCTCGATGTCCGCTTGCAGAAGACCTTTTGGTACTTCAGAAGTGCCAACTGCTGCGTTTGAAAAAAAGTCTCGATAAGTCAACTCGTTATTGCCGTGGTAGATTGCAGTCGACAACAAAGGCAAACCTAAGTGTTGGTTGAACGGCGTATGCATGTTGTCGCACACAACCGGTTCACCAAGTCGAGACAGCAGCTCGTCGTGCTCTCCAATGTTCAGCTCTCCCCGGTAAAGATTCAAAGCTGCAACGGAGTTTAAGCGAGGAAACAGCAACGTACTTGGAACACCGGTAGCCAGATTCATTAAATGAAGTAAAGGCCGCTGAGCTTCATCTGCGGCAAACTCGTCAGACGAGCGAAGAGCCTTGGAGACGTCAACTCGCAGCTGGTATCGCAACAAGCACGGTCTTCCTTCGACCCTGTGTGCCATCTGGTAAAGCACTCGAAACGGATGACAAAAGTCATCATCGTCGATAGGAAGTATCCAGTCTCCGTGAGCTACGCGAATACCCTGATTTCGCATCGTGGCTGCGTTTAGGTTTGCGGGTGCTTTGATTTCCACCGCAAAACAACCGGCTTGATTCATCTCCGGTGACGACATCTGATCATTCGTCAATACGTTTTCTGTCGTACCGTTGACGATCACCAGCTCGTAAGGCGTGTACGCCTGCCGGATAAACCCGTTAACAGCCTTTCTGACAAGACTCAAACGACGCGGGTCTGAAAACGGAAGAATCGCAGAGACCAACGGCAAATCCACAGTGCAGCTCCTATTCGGTGAATGAAGCGGAGTTGTAACCTGTTTGGGTGTAACAGTCAATTAGCTGTCTTCCGACAACGCGTCAATGTAGCATCGCCATACTCGAGCGTAACAACGACCCCAAGACGCACGATGCGGCTCAGAAAATGAACCGTACTTGCTTTGATCCATCGCGTGAGCCCACTCGTGCAGCAAGCTGTCAATGGCTGTGAGCCACGACAACTCGTTGTCGATCTCAATGCGGAAATTGGTGATCTTGCCGCTGCGTGACTTGTAAGTCAAACAGCAACCGCACATCTTCTGCGTCTTAAGACTTTTTGTGACTACTTGAACGGGTTCGCGAACAGCACACTCAGTACGCAATGCTCGTAATACGCGATCAAACTTAAGTCCGTAATGGCTAGCCATCTCACCCTCCTTGGTAATTTGGCTGAACTACTCCCTTCCATCTGTCGCTAAATTGTCGTCAGATGCTCAGTGTCCGGTCGGTCTACCTGTGTAGCTGTTGAGGTTCACCTGCAATCGAGCTAGCGGACCCTCGTTGTAGTCCCAAACAAATGCCATCGCTCCCCGTTGCTGCCAGTTAAAGCCCTTGAGCTTGTGCCAGGCGTTCGGTGGCGTCAAAGCCGGCAAATACTCTACGCCAACACCTTGCTCTTCCATGATCACCGGAGAACCAGAGCCCTTCCTGTGTTGATCTCCAAGATGCCATTCTCGGAAAGTTGTTCTAGCCCAATCTTCCCGACACTCGTGAGCCATGATCGAAGCCAAACGGATCGGTTTAACGTGATGCCCGTGATCAAAACCGATGAGATTTGTGCCGAAACGGTAAAACTTGTACGGAGCAGGACTGACGTCCACCGTCACGTTTTTATCGTTGCGGTAGTAGGCCTTTAACACGTGCCCGAGCGTGAACGAAGATACCTGATCGTGATTACCAGAAACCTGAATAACGCGAACAGGTGCAACTGCTGACAACCGATCAATCATCGTCACAGCCAGCTTGATTGCATTCTCGTACGTGTGAAGATAAGAAAGACCTTCGGGCTGAAGCGTGCCCTTTGTAGTTGTGTGATTCAGATTGTCGTGATGCATGAAATCGTTTCCAAATGGAAACACGATCTCATCGTAGCTGCCGTAAGCTTTAGCTCGAGCTAGCAAGGAATCGACAGACCACAAGCAAAGCTTGGCACACTGTTCAAGGGACCAGAAGTCGCCGCTCTCGCCTTTGTAGCAAAGCATGCCGTAGTGCGGATCCATGATCGACACTTCCAACGCTCGTTTGTACTTTTGAGCCGCAGGCTTGGGATAAGTGACGTTCAATCGCACCGGCGATTTGGAACTTAGAGTATCCAGCAGTTTTTCAATGGCAACCTGATCAAACCGCTTACGACGCAGCACGATCTTGATCTGTCGAAGACCTGTCTTGTAAATGCCTTGCCAAGTCTTGCTGTCCTTTTTGCCTGCCGTTTCCCAGTTGTTGAGCGTAACCCTGTCGATTTCATAGATCGACAAATCGACGCCAGCCCTTTCAACCAATTCTTCCGGCGTAACAATTTCGTCGCCAAGGTAATCGACAGAAACAAACTCACCGCGGTCATCAACAGTCACCTTGTTTTTGGCGGAAACTGTCGCTGGTCGCTCAGTCGCTTGAATCCTGTGGGTCTTAAGTCTGCTCCAGATAGTGCTTCGCGGCACTCCCAAAGCTCTTGAGGCAGCGGCTAGGTTGCCATTATGCGTCGCAACGATATTAACAAGTTCAGCAGTCGAAAAGTTGGCTGACGACATTCACTATCCTCCATGATAAGTGAAATAAACGAACGAACAGGGTATTGTATCCCACCTAAAAATTTCGAGATATCCCAGCAAATGACAATGTGGAGTTGACTAAAGCAACACGTTTGGGATACCTGTCGAAATCGCATAAGCAGGTTGCTCCAGTATTTTCTCGAGAAGTTGCCTTAAATCGTGAGTCCAGCCTGCGTACAGTTTGTCGTTGGGATACAACGCATCCGTCACCAGTTGCCTGCCCCTGTCAACACGCACTTGCATTTCATCTAAATGCGAATAGCAATAGTTGAGTTGATCAGGTAAGTGCTCATACATGATGTCACCCCAAATCAACACTTGATTCTTAGGGTTGTAGATGTCGGGATAGATTAACGTGTTGCTGCACTCTGGCTTGATAACCAAACAACCACAAGCAAGAGCCTCGAGATCTCTGACGCACCAGGTAGCCCAACCCCAAGGACTCAGTACGACTTTTGTTTCAAGCAACATGTCGACGTACTCGTACGGGTACGCGTAAGACTTGACCGGCTTTCCGTTTTTCACGGTCCCAGCAAAGTCGTCATAAGTCTTAAGTAGCTTGATTTTACCCGGCAAGTCGTTCCACTTACGCTCAAGCAGCTTGCGGTGCATAGTTGGATAGTTGTGGGCGTAACGACCTTCGTAAACTGAACGCCCGGCAAACAGTACGTCAATTTCTCGACGATGCAGCGGTTTGATTCGCTGTTCAATGTGCTCGAACACTCGATCGTGAAATGGCGGTGTTGGTGGTCGATTTATGGTTTGTATTTTAGATCTCACTGCGTGTGGCAGCGGTTCCCGGTCTTCGCGACCGTCCGGTCCAACATCGTAAAGATCTCGACGCTTCCATACGTCACCGTAGTACTCACCTCCCCAGCTTTGTCGCTGCTGAACGCGATCATCGCGAAACCAAACGTTCGGCATAAACGCACGAAGCTGCGGATAGCTCACCAAAGCACGAACAGCCGGATCCATGAAAGCGTAGTCCATGGAACTGTCGCATATCATCGGCGTGGCCTGGTAATCCAGCTCGCCACGATGCGTCTGTGACAACCAGACGCGAATGTCTTGGTTGACTTTTGCTTCGCGTCCCGGAATGTGCGGACACGGAATAGCTAGAACGTCTTGTGAGGAAGTAGACCCGTGATGTACTTCAATCCTGTACTGAGCCAGGTAGGGATTTAAGTGCGACCACAAGTAGTTTGACCTAAACCATCGCATCGTACGATAAGGTTTGAACCGGTTAACCGTGATCGTTTCCATCAGCAATGCCAATCAGGATTGATGTAGTGTGCGTGTCCACCACGTGGTGACCAAAACGACTCCCGGTAACCAAGCTCGGAAAGAAGCCACAGCATGACTTGCTGCGACTCTTCTGGCAGCATCGAGGGCAAAAGCAATTGCTTACACCTTGACGCGTTAACATCAGGGGAGCAAAAAGCTGCAACTGCATCAGGGCCGGCAAAATATCGCACAAGGTCAGCCGGGTCGTCTTCGACGCGGACGAGCTTTAAGCCGTCGAGCTGATTTGCCCGGTCGAGCCAGCTATAGATGTACGCCACTCCGGCCTGCGAAGGCTTGCCGCGAAAATGCTCGGCAAGCCTAGGCAGGTAACGGAAGGCATAACGCTGGACTGTCGACGACCGTTCGTTGTGAAAAGAACCAAGAAAATACAGGCTATTCAAAACCCGCAACGGATCGCGAACAAGGAACGTCACCTGAACATCGCCCAACACATCGCGATCAAGAAACGGGACAACGTACGGTGAAACTTCAATGTTGCTTGATTTTTTGATTCTGTCTTTGAAGTTCTTTTCGTCAGTGTCAGCACCAAAAGTAGTGCCGACGTCGATTCCGGAATTGAGCAAAAGCTTGTAAACGTACCCCAAGCCTCCGCGATTCCAACCTGTAACAAGATGCCTCAGCTTTGACATCAGTCGCCACGAAGTAATCGCAACGGAGCCGGATAAACCTGAGACTCGAGTACCGTCACAACGGCACCGTCAAACCTAATCGTTGTCTTGATGTTGCCGTCTTCGTCACGAGCCGGATGTTTCACTTCGCCTGTCTCTGTGTCGCACCAGCAGACGTCTGAAAGCTCAACACCGTTAGCGTCAAATACGTGATAGGCAGTTCCCGTCTGATCTAACTCATCTGATGAAACAATCATCGCTTATTCTCCTGGTTGGTTTTATCGGCAAGCTGCTGCTTAAGTGTTTCAATCTCAGCATTCAAATTTCTGATGATATCAGTTTGACCTCTGTGAATTGCTTTCCAGTTGTTGACCTCAGAAAACAAGTGTTGTGCTTCTTTTTGAATAACATCGCAAGCACCTAAAACACGATTGAGACAAAGATTAAGCTGCTGAGCAGCCGATGGAGTGGTTTCTAATACGTAGTCAGCGTGCTGCTGCTGCGCTTTTGTCAGCTTCTTTATCGGCTTTTCGATCATGATCGCTCCTGAAGAAGAAAAAGTCGTTTGAGCTTGTCCGTAGCTTCTTGTCGTTCTCGCTTGTTCTCAATCCAACTTGTTGACTGCTCAAGATGGTTTTCGGATACGGTAATCCCTATGTTCTTAATCGATTGGATTTCCAAATCAGTCAATGTCATGCCTTTGAGTCGGTAATCCTCGAACGCTTCCCAGGTCAGAGGGAACAAGTGCTGGACCACCTCCGCGATGGCATTAGCGTACTGCCTAATTTCAAGCTGTGCGTGGCTATCCATTCGCAACGCAAGGAAATGCAACAGGTTGTGAAGGTCGACCTTCCAATAAGCTTCGGTGTACGTCGAAAGCGGGAGGTCTTTACGAGCTTGTTCGCGAGCTACACCTAGAGCAAGCCGCTCTTGATAAACATCAGTTGCCAGCTCGTGCAATTGCGATTCGTGGGCACTCAGCAGCTCTTGATTAAAGGCACTGATACCTGCATCGGGTGCCGAGCCTTGTCTGTTTGTCTGTGACTGTGCTCGCCATTCGTGCGGAGCTGTAATCTGCCTTGCGTCGATCGCCTCGCTGTAACGCGTGCTGTATTCATTGACATTGGCAGTGCGGTGACGAATCCATTGCCGCCACGTATCCATCGGCACGCGAATCATGAACTTCAGTTCGGCCATCTCAAAAGGAGTTGAGTGCCTATGCCGCATCAAGTACCGAATCAGACCTCGATCGTCGGAGATAGTTTTCGTGCCTTCGCCGTAGCTGACTCGAGCCGCCTGGACGACGCTGCTGTCGTCCCCCATGACGTCAACCAGACAAACAAAGCCTTGATCAAGTACTGGCAGTTTCTTCCAACGGTAATCATCCAACGCAGACATCAGAAATCCTTTTTGTTTTCGGTTTCAACTGGAGTGCTTAACGCACGACAAAAAGCAGCGACATCTTCCGGTCCAGGCTCATCATCGTAAACAACAATGACTGGGCTGTATCTGCTTAGCTGCCCGTAATCGAATTTAACTGAGTTCTGTGGCAACCGAAGAGCAGCAGGAGGATCAAAAAACACAGCTTGCGGATCTGACATGGTAGCTCCAATTCCGGAAACTAGAATTAATGGCCCCGGTGAGAGTCGAACTCACACGCCCGTGAGGACTGCGGATTTTGAGTCCGCCGCGTCTGCCATTCCGCCACGAGGCCTGTCGCTAATCAGCGACCACCGTACCGCCACGAACGAACATGGTAGCACTTGCCGTCGTTACCCCAGGCATAGCCGTGGCCGCTCAAATACATGCCTCGATTGCCGGGCGTGCAGGTATTCGGGGACGTCGAAAAGCTTGTCCCAGTGCCCTCAAAATGCCCGATGAGCCTGCCAGGATGGCCACTCATGCGGCGAGAAGCCATGTACTGGGCTTTCTCAAAACAAGCAGCGTCGTCGATCCTCCCTTGCCCTGCGAAGCCGCTCGATTCGACTGCGGCTTGCCGCTCATGAAACGTCTGGCACTTGTTGCACCAGTACTGATCAGCATGAGCCGAACCTGCGAACAACGCCAAGACCGTACCAACCGAAAAAAGAACCTGTCGCATAGACTCCCTTTCATGCAACTGAAACAATCGAACCACCGTCAAAACATCGTGTCGTCGATGACAAGAGGCGTGTCTTTGCCGATGTAACCGCCGCCGATGTTAAAGTCGAAGTGCTCGTACGCTTCTTCGTACGTCATGCCTTGTGCCTGCAAAATATCGAGGATCTTGGTCAAGCTGTAAGTGACTGCCGATTGTCGCTTCCAACGTGCCTCTGCGACACCAATAATTGCTTCGTCAAGCCCGTCCCACACTTTCAAACCGATGTCGAGAGCGTAGAGGTATTCGTTTAGCTGTTCTCGCCGGTCGAGCCTTTCGGCACCTGGACTTTTCGTTTTGCTCGTCGACCTAGCAACGTTTGCAGTTGCTGTCTTTGCTTTTTGTTTTCTGCTCGTAGTTGCTCGTTTTGAGCCAGCATGTTTTCGTGCTTCTTTGTTAGATCCTCGAGAAAATCGATTCGGTTCATCAGCACTCCCATGAGCTGCACGATGTCCGGAATCTTTTTTAGTTCTTGCGACTGTGCTTGAGGTTTTAGTTTTGACACATCTATTTGGATGTGCTGAATGTTTTTGCACAGCTGCTCGATCTTTTTTTGCATTTGACATAGTTCTAAGTCCTTTCTGACTTCTTTCTCTTGCTTTAGTTTTTCTGTCCAACTGTCGACTGCTTCTGCAACCCAATCTTTTTCGTTCGGAATCGGAAGCTGAATCCACGCACTCGGTACGCTAGTCGTGGAAACAGATCCATTCTGTCCCGGAGTAAACAACGGAGCTGCCGCTGGCGTTCCGCTGCTGTGTGCGGATGGCTGCTCTTCTGGAATGTGCTGTTGCACGCCGGCTGACAAAGCCTCAAGCAACTTCCCGGGTTCGTATTTGTGAAGCATTGCTTTGACAGCTTCGACGCTTAAGTATCGAACGTCATCATAAACAGCTTTAGCTGAGGTGGCGGGAGTATAGCCTGTCCCCCAAAAGAGATCAATCAACTGCAACAAAAAAGCGAGCCGGTTTCCCGGCCCGCTTTCTGCTGTGTGCGAGATGGCAACCTAGCTAACCTGGGTGCCAAATACCACACACCAGTATTCCCCTTCGCGACCCACACCAATCTCCTTGAACTTGCCAAGGATATTGTGCTTGTGACCAGGACTTCTCATCCACATGGTCATGACGGCTTCGATAGTGATATCACCCGCTGCGATGTTCTCGCCAATTCTTGAAAACTCATAACCTTGATCTCGCACTCGGTTACCAACAGACGTCCACCGTGGTCCAGTGTGCGACATGCACTGACGCTCAGCCATCCACTTCGCATGCCCACTGGCCGCTGCCATCAGCTTCGAATTGACGATCAAAGGACCAAGGCCGTTATCGCCTCGAGCCTGGTTGTGAGCTTCAATAAGCAGGTCGTCAGGTGTTGTCGTGACGGCTTGCTTCTTCAACTTCTTTGCCACGGATACTCCAATTACTGAGCTTCGGGTTGAAGCTGGGCGGACGGCGGGTTAGTCACAGAACGAATAGCCCTCGCAGCGTTGTTGCCAAAATTGCGAACGCCCTGAACAGCCGAGCCTACACCTTCACCAATACCGGCCATGGTGTCCTGAGCCCCGCCGTAAGCCCGTGCAACGCTCGGAGCAGCCAAACCGCCGCCGACACCCAATGCGGCAGATGTTGCCCCACCAAGACGAGGATTACGCTGAAGAAACTTGCCATACGCACCAGTAGCGTCACTGACACCCTTCGCAAGCCGGCGAACGGCCTTCACGGCAGTAGATCCGCTGCCCTTAGCGGCAGGAGTCAAAGCCTTGGTTGCTTCCATCACACCGCGACCGACGCCGCTAGCCGCTTGTCCAAGGCCCTTGGCCACGCCGCCACCGGCAGTAAGCAAGCCTTTACCGACACCGCCACCTGCTTGCAAAGCACCTCGCAGCAACGGTAGCAAAGCGGCAAACGCCTCCTTTTCTTGCTGGTAGCGGATTGCCAACGCAGCGTACTTGAGGCGAGAAGCCTTATCGAGGCCTACGGCAGCACGCTTGCAAAGGACATTAACGTCAAACTCTTCCATAGCCATCGAAAGCTTGAGCATGTTGGCAAAGTGAAACGAAACACGCTCACTGGCTTGCTTGTGAAGCACAATTTGCTGGATAGGGTGCAGCTGAGCAATAGCCGCAGCTTCTTTGCCGCCCCACTGCACATCTGGAACACTGACAGCCTTGTTCATCGATGCAAGACCTTCGCCGGTAAGGGCTCGGCTGGTTAATTCTGCACCACCAAGACCTGTTCCAAATCGAGTCGCAGCGACGTTTCCACCTTCGAGGTCTTTCAACCTACCAATTCGAGATTGCGCCCGCGTCAAGCGAGAGTTTGCTGCGTTGGCGAGTGGACCTCGGCCCGTCATAGACCCGAGATTGCGTTGTCTACCGGCTACTGATTCAGCCATATCACCCAATCGTCTGAGCTTTGATCCACTCAACAACTCTCCGTATCGATTAAGGCCTCGTTCAACTGTCGGTCCGGCTTTTGACATAGCTCGCACTAAGCCAGTCCCCATGTTGTCAAGACCGCCGGCCAACCGCGGACCGAGCCTTGCGAGAGCCGCAGCAATATTTGCTTGTTTTTGAGTCATAACCAATCCTCCGTGATTGTTTTAGTCGGTAACCTACTTACCGCCGCCCATTGCTTTACCAAGTCCCGACAATCCGCTACCAGCGGCTGACACGGCTCGGCCAGCGCCGCGTCCTAGCATTCCGGGTATCTGAGACGGTGCCGCAACAGCTCTGTCGATACCTTGACCGACATGATTCACAAACGAATTCACACCTGCGAAAGCATTGCGAGCGGGTTGCAAGAAGTTGTTAAGGCCTACTGCTCCTTGACGAGCAGAGTTATTCAACGACGTCTGTACGTTATTGATGCCTTTGTTAATGCCACCAGAAATGGCGGAAGGTACGCTGCCAACGGCTTTGGCCATACCACCGAAATCCTTGCCGATACCAGCAAGTGTGCTAGTGAATGCTTGCTTTTCGTACTGATACTGAGCAGCAAGAGCGGCGTACTTTAGACGACGATGCTGACCGATGCCAAGAGCTGCGGCCTTCTGCAAGCCAACAACGTTGTAGGTTCGCATCTCAGCAGCGAGCTTCGCCATGTTGTCGAGATGGAAAACAAGCTTGGCTCGAGCTTCCTTCACAGCAGCTGGCTTCTTTTTCTTGCTACTGCCAACAGGCCGGCAGGAGTCATTGCTGTACGGCTTTTTGCCTGGAACAGCTTCGTAGCCAGACCAGCATCGGCCGGCTTTCTCATTTCCGGCTTTGAAACACGATCCGCCGGCTTTACGACAAGAGCAATCGGAACCGCACTTACATGTCGCCACAGTGTCACCGCAACCGCAAGAACACACTGCTTGCTTAGACAAACCAGCGGCGGAACGAACCATCCCTTGCTTTTTAGCCATTGTTTCGCGACCTCCATGTCGACAAAGTGCAGAGCCTATTACCGGCAGTATACGTTGTGATAGACCCTACCGTAACTCCTAAACGACAACAGGGTCCGAGCCAGCACTATTGCCAGCTCGGACCCCATTTTGCCGAAACGGACGATCAGCCAGCCTCCGACTCATCATTCAGAGCGACAGCATCGTCGCCGCGAAACTCTTCCCCGACCACTTGGAGAGCAAGCTCGCCGGGAACCGGAGGAGCAATGGTGTCGACAAGCCGAGCACTGTTAGAAACGGCTGGCGAGCGATTGCCGTTGCCGTCAACGTCAACAAGCGAAAAATCGACAATTACGTCCGCTAGCCCTTCCAGACCTTCGACCTTCGTCTCATCGCCAGCGATCGTCAAAGTAGAAGCGTCGTTGTCCCCGATCTTCACAGTCAACTCTCGCGTCACAACGTCCGGAGCGGCCTTCGGCGGAAGGACCAGCACGAACTTAAGGAATTTCTGTGCCATGAATGACTCTCCTGTAACCATCAATTGAACCGGTCCAGGCCTTCCCCTGAGCAGGAGATCACAAAGCATGGACTCGATAGAATCAAGTCTGTCATCAAAAGCTTTTTGCTGCCTAAGAATCTTGTCACCAAGCTCTCTCAACGCAGCAAATTCAGCACGGTAGTTAGGCCAAAACCAACTCATTTTCGCATCCTCGATGGAGAAGAGGGGACTCGAACCCCTAGCCCTTGCGTTGCAAACGCAATGCTCTGCCAGTTGAGCTACATCCCCGTCAGGCTTCTCGAGCCTTTTCTACTTTGATCAGCAGATCTAAACCGTTTATGCACATCCCTTGTGACGTATTTGCTTCATTGCAAAACGAACAATTCGAGCAATGAAGCTCGTAGCGAACGTACCACCACAAAAACCTGATGCACTTAAACATGCTTCACACAAATAGCAGCTGATGAGCAGAACAACAAAAGCCAGCAATGCCGACAAACACTGCAAGCTTTGCCCACAACCCAACAGGATAACGAAATTCCTGATTGTGTATAGAGGCTGGCGATTGAGAATTTCGCCATTCCGCAGACCAGGGTGTTTGCGACGGCTGATTAAAAACATGCAACGACGAAAAAGGTGACGTTTTCATGATTCAAGTCTACCTAACCAGCTTTCGAGGATGGGATGTCTGACAATGCCTTTGCTGTCGAATTGAAAGATACCGACGCCGTCTAAGCCGGCTACACGTTCAAGATGTTCACCAAACGCCTGGTATCGTTTTTCAAGATCCGACTGGCCAAGATCTCCAGTGTAGATAGCTTGCGAACTTTGTGCGATACGTGAACCGACCAGCTTGAGCTGCTGTTGTTTGCAGTTTTGAGCTTCGTCCAGCAGCACAACTGAATTGTGAAACGTTCTTCCTCGCATGTAAGCAATCGGTGCAATGATCAACGCAGACTGCACGAGGGCACGCAGGTTGGTATGCCCACCACACATCCGATCAACAACGTCAAAAATCGGCTTTAGGTAAGGAGACGCTTTTGCTTCGAAGTCGCCGGGAAGAAATCCAAGACTTTCCCCTGCCTCCACGATTGGCCTTGCGATGACAATGTGCTTGATCTTCTTGTCCAGAAATTGCTGCACAGCGTGAATTGCAGCTACGTGCGTCTTACCAGTACCGGCAGGGCCAACCAGATACGAGATGGCGTTGTTTCGAACGACTTCAAGAGCGGCGCTTTGCTGTCGGTTAATCGGGACCGTATGACTCAGCGACGGCATCGCTGCGGGAGGAGGAGTTGGCTGACTTTGACGCTTCTTCTTGCAACTGACAACTTTGCTTTTCCGCTTCGTCATGGAGCGTACCTCAGTAGTGCGGCATCCTTGCCTTGTTGCTTACGTGAGCAACATTACCAAGTGTAACAATTAGTCTTGCTGAAGATAACGCAGCTTCATACCTGATAGCTAAGAGAAAGAAAAAGCCGGCACTTTCGTGCCGGCTTCTCGTTAGCGACTTACTTCTATCTTGGCTTTTGGAAATTCTTGACAGGCCTCAAAGTATCGCTCGCACCACGGCACAAAGTCTTCGTAAGTGCCCCAGCCATTTTCTGCGTTGAAAGCTTTGAACTTGTCAGGATCCGATTTCAGTTGCTCGATTCCGGCTTTGAGTGGCTCAATGAGTTGCGAGGCAGTCTTGATTTCTGTTTCTTCTGGACGCCACAAACATTCGTACAAGCCAGCAGCATCAGCCATCTTGTTCAAGTTGTGCGTGATGTTGGCGGAAAACAGTTTGATTCGCTTGGGTTCCGAACCGCCAACATCCACATCGATCACGAGATATACATCCAAACTCATTTCTGTCACTTTCGAAGGTAGGTTAATGGTGTTCTCAAACTTCAGCACAACTCTTGTTTGATCGTCTTCAAACACTTCTTGGCGACAATAAATGTGCACGCAACCGGCATCCGGATAGCCGACAGATTCTTCGTCATCCAGACGCCAATCGCAAGCACCGTCGTACGGCCCGCCACGAAGCTCGAGAAGATGTGCCGTGTTCATTCGGTAAGAAATCCGTGTGTTGTTTTCTTACACAACAGCTGCGGCCCGACTCCCTCCGAACCGCAGCTGTCGCAAGAATCAACCAAGCTCTGGGAACAGTTTGATCCGAGCTTGAAGCGTTGCCAAATAGTCTCGCATTTGCGCAGCTTGATTGACCAAGAGACGACGATGCTCAGCCGCCGGAGAACCGGAAATCACCTCAACAGGAATGTCGAGGTAATCGTTCAACTTCTTCAACTTCGTTTCCAAGTCAGAAGCTTCGTCAAGCACACGCTGCTGCCATTCGGGAACCATAAAAACTCCTCGTGAAAAACTACAACTAGAACTACCAACCAAAACGCCAACCGGGATTCGAACCCGGATCGACTCAACAAGAGCCTGCTTCCGCGATCGGGGGCAACCGACTCCTTGCACCATTGGCGTTGTTTCAGTGACCGAGGCGGGAATCGAACCCGCACGGTATTGCTACCACAGGATTTTAAGTCCCGTGCGTCTGCCTATTTCGCCACACGGCCATATCACGGCACCCATTGAATGTGGTTGTAGAAGTAAGACACTACCCACTGGACAGGCCCAGCGAGCACCAGCCCAGCGACGACTCCGAGCGCAAAGCAGCCAATCATAATCGGCCGTAGATTAAATTCGTACATCCCCAGCTTTCCTTATGATTTACTTGCAATCCGCTTGAGGGCTAGACAACGGAAGTTCGCCAAGCACTTCTTCGAGCTTTTTGATGATTCGCTCCTGTCGTGCATAAAACTGCGCTTGATTGCTCCCCCAGTACGATCCAGAAGTGCGGTTATCTCGTACGTGCGAGAGCAAGTCTCGCAGTTCGGGCACTGAGAACTGCACAAGTTTCTTAGCAGCTGCCATGCTGTGCTCAAGATAGATTATCGGCAGGCGGGGCAAACAGAATGCGATATGCGACGTCCGGATAGTGCCAACTGTCGCGGCTCCACGTAACGCGGCAGCCAAGCAAACGAGCCATCTTGTAGACACCCACATCGAGCGCCTGTTCATACGCGACGCCACGAAGCCCGCCGCCAGCGTAGGGTTCTAAAACAAAACATTTTTGATTGGCAATAACAGTCGTGCCGGGATGATCAAACAAACGCGACCAAAAGCACGGCGGCGCGTCAAATCGTACACCGCAATGGTCTACATACTGCGAGGCGTCCTGGACGTGTTCCAAAAATTCTTGAAACAACCGATACGCCCGATACGCCTGCGCATTTACCTCACAGCCCTGCGCCCGCATAGCGGCGGCGATTTTTTTTCTCAGCCACGGCGGCACCTTAGCGTTTTGCTTGACAACACTGACCTTGGTCTCTTTCCGCCGCTTTTCAATCTTCAATTCTGTGGCGCTGGGCATGACTGCCGCCTTCATTTTGTTGTGCTTCAAACTCAAAACAACGGAAGGTGAGGGATTCGAACCCCCGGAGCCTTGCGACTCGTCGGTTTTCAAAACCGGTGCATTAGACCGCTCTGCCAACCTTCCAAGATCAAACGACAGGCTCAGTTTTGCTCGCCTGCAACGCCTTGAGCATCATGTAAGTCTGCTCAAGTTGAAGAAGACTAAGCTGAGCCAAAGTATTTCGATTCCATTCCCATTTCGGATTGTGCTGATTGCCAACAAACTTTGTCAGCCCTTCTTTTTCCAGTTTTGCTAACTGGGTATACGTAAAACACCCGAGATCAATTCCGGAAATGGCGTCGACATACAGCTCATGCAGTTTAGCATCGTTCATGCTGACTCCTCGTTTGATTTAGCCTGGCAGCCCATGCATTGCTTGCAGCTTGGACAACGAATGTGTGGAATCGGCGGACCCGCAATAATGCCGCGAAATGTAGCTTCCTCTACATGGTCCTGCTTTCGCAGATCGTAAGGTTTACCGCAGTGAGGACAATCCCAAAACTCAAGATCAGGGGTTTTGGTCATCGTTGTCTCCTAATGTGGCGATCGATCAAAGCCCGGGACAGGAGTCGAACCTGCGACCGGCTGATTACAAATCAGCTGCTCTACCAACTGAGCTACCCGGGCATGCGACGAGCTAGAAACTGCACCTGGCTTCAGCCTTGCGGCTTACAACCTCGATCGAAGCGTGACGTCGCGACCAGCGTCAGAGGCTTCAGGTTCGGTGTGGGGGAGAGAGGATACCCGCGGGATAAAACTTCCCAATTTCCACGTTCCACAGTTTCCGGGATGTTGAACGGCACGGATTTGTTGCGGCAACCTCCTGTTAACGTCTTCAAGCTTGAGATTCGATTCGGCTTTGTGAGATCAAACCCAAATCACCGTAGCCCACTTGAAGCTCCTGACTCGCCATCGCGATAAACGTAGAACACGGCTGAGCCACAGCCGATTCATGCGAGAATGTACAGAAATGCTGAAAAAAAGCAACCAAGGTAACCAGCGGTTACCAAAGTTTCGTGTACAAATCGTGCAAGCAGAAAGTGATCAGTGCCTCAAAGGTCCAGATCAGTATTCCGAACACGACAAGCCTGCCGATGCCGATGAAGTCAGCCATCACGAACCCTGCATTGCTTGTTGTCGCTGAATCTCGTTCTCCATCGGCTGCTGAGCACCAATCAGCATCGGATACTGCTGGTTGCGTTCTTCCAGAAGTTCGCGTAGTTGCCTGTTCGTTTCAATTTCATCGTCGTATGAGCGGGCTTGTTGCGGTTGAGCTTGTTGTCCGCCCTGCTGATTGAACGCACCTTGCTGGGCAAGCATGTGCAGCATCGGCAAACTCAAACCGCCGAGCAACGCTCCTTCTCGACCACCGAGCATGTAGCCACCGCCGGCCCCTGCGAGGCCAAGAGCAGCCGGTGCAAGCCAATGCTGATTGTCCTGTGCGTACTGACCAAGTCCCTGCATGCCGTTCTGTATCGCACCCATAAAGCCACTAGCGTTCTGAGCTGCTTGTGAAACTGGCTGCATATGCTGGTCAACCCGATTAGTCAAATTCTGAGCGTAACCTTGCATCTCAGCTCGTAGGCCGTTGGCGTGATCGTCGAGCGTCTGCGTTACTTGTCCTGGCAAACTTGCAAGACCATAGCCGCCCATCAAAGCACCGGCACCCATCGCGGCACCAGACGGGTTGCTCTTAACCCAGTTACCGGCGGCTCGAGCAGCACCCGGAACAGCTTTCGCAGCAGGTCCGGCTACTCGTGTCAGGAACTGACGCGTCGGATCAATGGCCTCCAGCCCTCGAGCTGTATTGGGAACGCCAATACCTTTCATCCGCTGAGGAGCAATTGCACCTGCACCAAAACCTAAACGAGCCGCAGCTGCCGGATCAAAGTCTGTACCGAGGATTGCATTCGACGCTGCGGCACCAAGGCCACCGATGCTTTCACCGGCAATCGCTTGCCGCTGCATGTTGTTTGCCATGTGCCCAAAGCCAGCTTGCCCTGCGGCACGACCAGCAAGCGCACCACCGAGCGTCGATGCGGCAAGACGACCCCAATTCACGTTGCCTTCGTTGTCGTAAGCACCTTCAGAAAAAATACCCGTGTACGGGTTCAGTGCTCCGGTCATCGCACCTTGTGCAGCCTGACCGCGAGCAAGCTGACCGGCAGTGCCGCTGGCGAACGGCTGAGTGACCGTATCCTTGGCGAAAGTCCCAGCGGCCCGTGCGTGGATGCCTGGATGCTTCACAACGTTAAGCGCAGTCTGTGCCTTGCGGCGAACAGCTCTGGACACTCCCTGGGCAGCATCGTCCGCCCAAGGCATCATTCTCGCTGCGTACGGAGCCGCTTTGCTAGCAGCCCAACCAAGTCCGCTGCCAATCAACTTGCCTATACCTAAAGCATTAGCGATTTTTTCCAAACCATCGTGAAGTTCAGTGGCAACAGCACCGCCAAACTTGTCGCTAGCAGTCTTCACAGCCGCACGAATCTGTGCTTCGCTCATACCAGCGTCGACCAGCCGACCGAAAAAGTGAGCCTGAAAGCTGTTAAGGTCCGCCTTCTTGCGAAAGTTCTCGAGCGTATCGATGGCCTTTTGGCCTGTGTGGTGATGCGTGTCGTCAAGTTTATAGCTTACGGCCTTGCTTTCGCCGGTAGCTGACCGCCGCGGACCTTTATTGTCCTGGGCTCCTCGCTTTGCCATAGCTTGCTGCACACCGGCCGCATCAGCCTTTACAGCTTGCACAGGAGCAGCTGTAGAAAGTGGATTTGGATTGTGCGGAAGACGCCCACCGTACGGGAACATCGCACCGTAGCTGTTGTTCATCAATTGCGGCGGAAGTGAAGCGTTTGGCGGGAGCATAGTAGCCTCCTTGGCTAGTTCATTGAGCTTGATGATCTTGGTCATGTTCTTTGCCCAGTTGGGCGGGGTCGGCGTCAGTGAATCAAGAGCATCCAGTGACAACCATTTATGCTGATCGTGTTCGTCAGGACGAAGCTTGACAGCAGGCCTGCCAGTAAGTCTTGCAAGATAAATTGTGGCGTTCTTGCCGTCTCGAATGTCGAACGTGTAAGCCGCCGGCTCGATTTTGACGTCAAGTCCTGTCTCTTCCTTGACTTCGCGTTTAGCCGACTCCTGCGGATCCTCGCCTTTGTCGACATGCCCGGCAGGTGATTCCCACTCGCCAGTCCGGTCAGACTCAGGGCTCCTGCGAATGACGAGCGTCTCATCCTTGTCGTTTACGATTGCTGTGATGGCAATATCGACTGCTTGTTTGCTACTGCCAGTCTTCTCTTCTTCTTGATCCTCGTCTTTCTTACTGCCAACTTCACGAAGCAAGTTTCGAAACTCTTCGTTGAGCTTCTCTTTCTCGGCCGTAAGTCGTTCCAACACTTCATCGCCTGTACGTTCACGCCTGTAACCCATGAACTTACCCAAAAGACTAGGATCTTTCGAGGTAGAAATGTATCGCTGTACGGCTACGTTCTTAAGCTCTTCCGGCAGATTGTCGTGACTATCAAAGCGTAAACCTCTGCCGCTGGCCTGCTGCGATCGGGCTTCATTCCAGTGCGGATCCATCAACTGGATCAGGCTTGTGCCCTTCGTGGAAATACCTTCTGCACCGGCAGGCCCGATAAGCAAAGCTCGAAGCTTGCCAGCATTGTAGTCCGCTATAGCTGCCTGCCTTGCCTTGGCAGAAATGCCACCGTGGAAAGCACCGTGCGGAATACCAGCCTGCGTCAAGCCGGCAGCATACGGGTTCAAGCCAGAGTCCACGAAGTTGGAATAGATGATCGCTTTCTTACGTGGATCAGACTCGAGCGTGCTCTTCAGGTTCTTGAACGCTTCCTGCATCTTGGCCGACTGCTGGAAAGCTCTCAGTGGATCTTTGTCCGCCCTAAATGGTTGCGTAGACAAACCGACCTGTCGCAAACCTGTCATGAAACTGTTCAATTTCGACAACTCTTGCCGGGACAGTGGAAACTCTTTGTCCAGCTTCCACAAAAAGCCTGGCGGCACTTTAGTTCTGACAGCTTGCTGGATTCGTTGCTGCTCGTTGGATAGCGGCACTCGAATGATCTGCTCGTTGACGTTCACACCTTCAGGCGTCTTGCTGGGCTGGTAATCGACCTTGCCTTCTAACAGCTTCCTAAGTTTAGGCCCGTTTCGAAGAACCGGTCGAACACCAGCAGTCGCACCTCGCATCCAACCAAACAACCCAGGCCAGACCTTCTTGTTGTCGACGTACTCTTTGTCAAACTGCTCAGGCGTGATCTGCTGCTTGTTCAACATCGACAGAATGGCAGCCAGATCGCTTGGCTCGTTGGTGATCGGCGTACCAGTGAGCAGCATGAGCCTGTCAGCTTGCTGAGCAGCTCGAAAAGCAGCTTGCGTGCTGAGAGCATCTGGGTTACGCAGTCTGGCAGCCTCGTCCATGATCAGCGTCTTAGGCTGATCCTTGAATTGCTTACCCATACCCAAACCGGTATAGCTCATGATCTCCGGCTGGCTGTCAGTGAACTTCCTCACTTCTTTCTGGAAGTTACCTCGAAGACTGGCCGGCACCACGACGCCATAGTTACCACCAGCCTGCTGCTTGGCAGCTTCAGCACCGGCAAGAGCTGAGAGCGACTTGCCAGACCCGAGACCGTGATACACCAACAGACGAGGATTTTTGCCCGTCACACGATCTGCGATTCGCTGCTGATGCTCTTGCAGCTGAATGTCTTCGTTGAGATCGGCTTGCTTCTGCTGTCTTGCAGCGAGATGCCGCTGCATGGCTTTGTTCTTGTACTCAGCCAGCATCTCTACGATGCCTTGCCGCTGGTCTTCAGCTACAAGCTTTGTCGGGTCAATCGCCCAGTTACGCAAAGCCCAGCCTCTACGCGGTGTCGGCTTATTGGCAAACGGCCCGCCGTGGCGTGCTTTTAGTCTTGCCCACCGCTTTATCTGCCGCTCGTCTTCTTCTGGAATACGACGACCCGCAGCGTATCGCTTGTACCACTGAGCCCAACCCTTGGGATCGTGTTCTGAGACCCACTCAGGCTTCCAGGCACCAAGGCTAGCTAGCCGCGGCCCTTGTCCTCGGTACAGCGAGTCGTACACACCAAGGCTCTCGAGCTGCTCTGGCGTGTAGTCAGGCGTAAAGGCGACAGGTTGCTTTGCCGGTGGCTCTAATGCAGCCGGCTCGCTCTGGGTAACCAGTAGATCATGCATCGGTTACTCGCTGCGCAAGAGCCGGTGAAACGGCTTCTGCGGGTGTGTCGGCTTGAGACCTGAGCATCCATAGCAGCTTGTCGAGCTTCTGCGTCATGTCCTGAAGCATGTTCTCAGTGACTGGATCTTTCTCAGTCAAAGCAACCTCTTCAATAGAAGTGTAGAACAGCTTGACCACTTGCTTGAGCCGAGTGGTCAGCTGTTTCACAACGTCTTGCGGCTTAATGAACTCGACTTCCATCGTTTCAACCGCCGAGCCTTTAGCGATTTCAACGACGTCGCCACTAGCAGGAAAATCCAACGTCGCCATCCGCTCAGACAAGTCATCAGAAACATCGATAAGCTGATCGAAGACAATGTCTAGGAAGTCGTGCAACGGCTTAAAGCCGACGCCACGTGCGTTCCAATGACACTGCTTGACGAGCAAGCTGAGGTCGAGGCAACTAAAAGCCAGTTTCTGGAGGATGTCTTTCATGTTTTGTCTAACGACTAAGTTGACGTCGTTTGTGTGCCTCGTCCGATGCCGACATAATCAGACGCCTGCCAAGATTTCCACCCTGAGAAACAAAATGGGCAGAAAGTTCGGGAGCAAGATGCCCGAATGCACCGCCAGCCAAGCCTCCCGTAGCAAGTCCGCCCATCGCTCGACTCAATGCGGCTTCAACGCGGGATTTGTCCTTACCTGTTTCCGGGTCTTGACCCGGATTGAACAGGCCGCTAAGTCCGCCAACGGCGGCACCTCCGATAGCACCGGGCACAACGTGCTGAGCCAAATGCCTGCCGACATTGTTACCAATCATGCCGTGTATCTGGCGTTCACCAACTTGAGCTAGGTCCTCAAGCGTGTTATTCGCTGTATCAAGAATACCTGCGGACTTGTTAGCTGAGTAGACGCCCATTTCCTTACCCATAGCCTTCAAGCTATTGGGCTTAGCTGCATTCGGAGCCGGAGCGGCTGCCGGTGCTACTGGCTTCGGTGCTGCTGGCTTCGGTGCTGCTGGCTTCGAGCCGAACAACCCGGAAAAAGAAAACGCTGATTTCTCGCCGCGAGTAACCATAGCCGCATCGGCAGCTAGGTTGTCGATTTCACCGCGACGTTCACGCATCTTCTGGTAGCGAGTCTTCTTGGAGCACGCTGCCTCTTTTTCTTCGGCTTCTTCGTCTTCGTCGCCTTCACCGCTGTCAAGCTTTTCGTTCTTGTACGGTCCGACAAGGCCTCGAGCCGCCATGTTGCCAAGGGCACCACCGCCAACAGCCCCGAGACCGCCACCAGCCACAAGCCCGCCCAGAGCGGCAGCAGGACTGTGAGCCAAGCCGAGACCACCGCCAGCCAGGGCACCAGCCAAAGCACCCGGGTAAATGCCAATCTCAGTGCCTGCGCCAATTGCAGCACCGCGACCAACCGCTCGGTTGCGTTGGCCTTTCTCGCTGGTAAGCAAACCAGTCAAGGCACCTAATGAGCCTCCAGTCAAACCGGCAAGGGCCGTCTTTTCGGCAGCAGCCTTTGCAAGCATTTGTGTAGACACTGAACTTGGGAAAGAAGTGCTGTCGTATTGAGCGTTCAGTCGATTCATCTCACGCATCATTGCTGCTGATTCTGGCACTTCACCACCAGCCGCACTTCTCATTGCATTCAATTTCTGGCGAATCGCGTCAGCCTGATCTCGCAGATTGCCGCCGGCAGCAGGCTTATAACCGGCTGCATTTCGCATAGCGTTGCTCTGATTCAACAGTGCGTTTGCTTTTGATTGAATATCAGCCGCGTCAGAAACTTCTCCACCGGCAGCTCGACGACGAGCGTTCAAATCAGCCAACATCGCTTTCGCTTGATCGGAAGGATTCATGGCCGGTGCCGCTGGCTTGGGCTGTGGCGTTTGCGGTGCCATCTGCATGGCTGTTGCTGATGGCCCGGGACGGCCGCTGCGAATCGTGTTACGCATTGCCTGGTTGACTTCCTGTCCAGCTTGCTGCAAGTTCAGCTTGGGCTGTGTAGCACCAGCACCCGTTGAAGCCATACCACCAGGCCCACCAGCAGCATACGGCATAGTAGGCTTTGGCAGCATTCCGCTAATAATCCCACCTACACCACCGGATCCTCCGGGACCTGCTGTAGGACGCGAAGAGGTCGGCATTGGAGGTTTTGGCAACATCCCTAGCCCACTCGAAAATGCCGTCTTCTCGGCAGAAGCCTTTGCGAGCTGAGCGATTGTTGAAATCATGCCAGGAACCTCCATGTAGTTGGCAACCTTCTTCGATTGCTCTAATTTTGCCATTGCAACAGAAAACGGTGAATCGCTGATAGCTAAAAAATTGGCTTGCTTTCCGCCAAGATGACCCGTCAGCTGCCCCGCGCTGGCACCGGCACCAGCAGCAGAGACAGCTGACGGGTAAGGGGGAGCAGACGCCGCTTTCGCGACGCGGGCGGGGAGTTTCTTCCCGCGGCTAGACGCGTTCCACTCGTCCACGTCAACCCCTTGAGACTCGAGCTTCTTCCGATTGGCGTTGAAGAAGGCTCGTTGAGCATCTGACTTGAAGGGCATAACTTCACATCCTTGTGAAATAGCAACAGTCCGGAAGCTATTCTGCCCTCAAAATTGATGCAACTCAAGAGGAGTTACGCCTGTTCAAAATGAACATTGTCGTATTCCAGACTGCCAAAACCCAGCGAATCCATGACAGATTCGTTGGTAATGTAAAGGAAATGCCCAGGCAGTGACGGAGTTGCAGGCTTGAATACCTCAAGTGCGACAATCAGCCGAACCTCACTTCCGTCTGGAAGCTTGAATCCAACAATGTTGTTGCGATCGCTTCGAATCGGAAGATAGTGATTTGGAATATCAAAAACGCCGACGACATCGAACTTGTAATCGGCCGAACCGGTAGAAGCCTGCGGCTGTGTTTCTTGCGTGCTCATATCTGCTTTCTCGGTTGAAACGAGATTACCCTTCACGAGTCTCAAAGCCGGTTTCGTGCCTGTCTCTTTGGCGACACGGTGAGCTTCGTCCAAGGCTGCAACAATTGCTGACCACTTCTTGGCCGTCCAGTTGGCCTTTCGAATTGCCCGCTGCTCTTCCTTGGTAGCAGGTCGAGATTCAGCTGTGTTCATGCGTTCCTTTCTTTTAGCTATCGGGCTTCTACTCGCGGGAAAGCCTTTCAAGGTATTCCCCGTACCTGGTGTTCTTCAATGGATGAGCAAGACGACTAAGTGCGTCAGTGTCGATCCAACCATTACGCCAAGCAATCTCTTCCGGGCAGCAAATCTTAAAACCATTCATGAATTCAAACAGCTCTACGAACATGCTGGTGTCAAGCAAGCTGGCAGGCGTACCGGAATCAAACCACTTATCGTCTTCGACGACGAGCTTCTGAACTGCAAGCTGACCGCGTTCAAGATAAACGCGATTCACATCAGTGATCTCAAGCTCACCTCGAGCCGACGGCTTCAGGCTCTTGGCGATGTCTACTGCGGTTTCGTCGTAGAAGTACAAGCCAGTCACAGCGTTTGGGCTGGTTGCCTTCTTGGGCTTCTCGTCGATGGCGACAGGCTTGTTACCGTCATACGAAATCACACCGTACTGCTCGGGATTGCTAACAGGGTAAGTGAACACCGTAGCACCTTCTGTACGAGCATTAGCCGCTGCTAACCGCTGGGAAAGATGTCGGCCGTAGAAGATATTGTCACCAAGCACGAGAACTGAAGGGCCACCATCCAAGAAGTCCTCACCAAGAATCAAAGCCTGAGCGATTCCTTCTGGTTTTGCCTGAGTGCAGTAGCTGAAGTTTACGCCCCATTGCTTTCCGTCACCCAGCAGAGACTTGAAACGCGGAAGCTCAGGCTCTGTGGTGATGACAAGAATCTCTCGAATGCCAGCAAGCATAAGCGTGCTAATCGGGTAATAGATCATCGGCCTGTCGTATACCGGCAACAGTTGTTTGCTACCTGCAAGTGTTGCCGGATGCAGTCGAGTGCCGTTACCACCAGCGAGCACAATACCTTTACGGGGTTTCATTGAAAAACTTTCTATCTGCGTTGAGAATTCTACTTGTTGTCCCAATCCAGCATGGCTGCCCCTACTGCGAGCCTTTCAAAAAATGTCTGCCGCCGCTCGATGCCAGTCTCCGTGCGTTCTGGTCGTGGTGTGCAGACATGCTTTTCGCCGCCGCAATAGTAGATGCGGTGACAGGCGACACACGGATGACCTCCGCATGGCAATTTTTTGTCCTCGGATATGAGAAGACACAGACCTTTCACTTTTTCCATTTCATGTCCTTTCGAAGCAACTAGAACCCTGTCTCACACAACGAGGAAAGTCCGTACTCCTCACTCATTTCAACACCTCCTTCACCGCCACGCCCGCAGCGGCTTCAGTATTCTTTGACAACATCGACGCGATCCGTGTAAGGGACAGGGTAGGGCCATCCATCGGGCCTCCTTGATTGTTGAGTTGGTGGCATCGGCGTCCAGACCCAAGACGACAGCCATAAAATCGCCACGACAATCATCAGCACATCGAGAGGCGCAGAGTCATTTCGTGGCATCTTTCACCCCCACCCCAGCGTTGACGAGTTCGTTTCGCACGATCCGAAGCGCGTGCTCAAATCCCTCTCGCAATCCGCTTGGGTGGTATGGATTTTCCGGCAACACCACCTCCGGCGGCGACGACCGGTCGAGGAGGCCCTTGGCAATGCTCTGCGCCTTCTCGGTGTACGCATCCCCGTCCACGATCCAGGCGATGAGATCCCTCTCCTCACCCGTCAGCCACCCGCGCGGCTGCGGCGGCGAGCGGTAGAGGGGGACGACGGTGCCGCCAAGCTTTTCTGCAATGTCTCCTGCTTCGTTGCGAAAAAGTCGATGCGTGACGCTATCCACGTTCCCGTCTCGCACTATGCCCCAAGCATCCGGCTCCTGCTCCCCGCCGCTCGCGGCCTCAACTTCCGCCACACGGCTGGCAAGCCCGCCGACAGATATGTTCGCCTCGTCAACGTCAACCATGCGTGCGAACCACTCGCGCGACGGCATCCGCATGGGCTTCTTTTCCCCGCCGCCGCTCGCGGCCTCCAGTTCGGCCACGCGCTTCCGCAGTCCGTCAGCGGCGTCGAGGGCAGCGTTGCGTTGTGCCAAGAGCCTCGTGCCGCTCTCCTCCGACCGCAGCCACGATTTCCGCAATTCGTCTCGCTCGCGGATCGCGGCGTCACGCTCGTCAAAAGCCTCGTCTCTCTGGACAATGAAATCGTTGATCCCGCTGGCGTCTCGGGCCTCTTCCAGAGCGGTGTCAAATCGCTTGCGGGCTTCCTCCAGTTCGGCAACGCGGGCCTGGGCGACCGCCGCATGAAAACGGGCCGAATCCCCGTCTCTCTTCATCGTTTCGCACAGACGCAGCCGACGCTCGGACTCAGCCACAGCCGCATCCCGCTCGCGATTCGCGGCGTCACGCTCGGCCTGCAAGACCTTCGTCAGACCCTGCCAGTCGATGGCAACGCGGTCGCCGTCCTGGTCGGAAACATCGGGAAGAGCGGCCTCCCGCTCCTCGTCGCTCACGACGCGGACGGATTCGCCGTACCTTGGGTCAAAAATCGTACGCCACATCCGCCATTCACGAGCGCTCAAGGCTGCGTTGTGCGTCACCTCAAGCGTGATCCGCTCCGTGCGCATGCCGGTGTCCGCCGCGCCGCGCTCGCCGCGCGACGGGGCGGGATCGGTCCCACCACATGGGCGGGCCGTCTTCTTCTGCCGCTCGATGCACTCCTCCAGCGTCGGCAGCGGCGAGGTCCGGCCGTCCTCGGCCGCTCGCACGGACTCGTCCCTCGACGGATCGGAACACCATGCGTGGGTCATGCTCAATCCCTCCGTAGAACCCAGATGTACAAAGCCAATCCCATCCACATCACCGCCTGCAAAGCAACGTCTTCCCATGAGGTCATTGAATCGGCCTTTCCGCAAAGCGTTCCAGAATCCCCTCCAACTCACCGACCAAGTCAACCAGACCGTATGCTGGCGAGGTGACCGTACCCACCCGGTACTTGCCCCCGCCGATAGCCTCTCGCTCGGCTTCCGCCCGCTTGAAGTAGGCGATCGAAGCCTTCAGAGCCATCTCCTGCTCATAGCTCAAGGTGGCTGGGGTCAGTAGCTCCCGCTCAAACGCCTTGAGGAAAATCTCTTGCAGGCGTTCCTGGGAGTACGACTTCGCTTGCATGTCCGCCTTGGTCATTAGTTGCCCTCGTTCAAGAGTCCCCAGCAGAACCAAGCCACAACGGTGGCGATACCCGCCACCCAGCCGATGCAAAACCACATGAACGACCACAGTCCATCCCAGTCCATGGCAACACCTCCTCACCCCGGATAGGGCACCCCGATCACCTCGATCCTCGCACCAATCAACGCCCAGGACGCCTGCTGAGTCGAGCCGTTCAACAGAATCCACACCGTGGGGGAGACCATCGAGTCAGCCAGACCCCACCACCGGTAGTAGCCATACTCCCACTTCCCGTTCGCGTAGTGAATCTTGATCGTCCGCTTCCACCAACTAGCCACAGCCGTGGACTTGGCCGTGGGGGCAGTTCTTTGGAGTGCAGCCTGCACGGGTGAGCAGACCAGCGACAGCGAAACCAGCACAGCACTCATCATCTTCATGGGGATTCCCTCCAAGCCTGACCGAACACCAGTACGCCAACCGGGAGTCGAACCCGGATCGCCCAGGAAGGGACTCTGCCACGGCCGGGATTGCCCAGCCCCTTGAGTTATTGGCGTGGCGGGAGACTACCAAGGGGACGCTGGGCTTGCAACCCCAGAATCGCGTGGGTTCACGGGGTGAGATTTGGGGGAAATCATCACGTGGGGGC
>Ga0208719_1000010_pt1 | contig 58982 bp, 35 predicted proteins | sample LakMenEpi30Jul09_FD_150747 | JGI IMG/M metagenome (GOLD analysis project Ga0208719, IMG submission 150747) | Freshwater microbial communities from Lake Mendota, WI - 30JUL2009 deep hole epilimnion (SPAdes) | ecosystem: Environmental > Aquatic > Freshwater > Lake > Epilimnion/Euphotic zone ... | reverse complement strand
ATGAGCTTTAAAAAATTAAGACTTGGCAACATAGACACGTATAGAGATTGGGGCTACGCTGGTGACTACGTAGAGGCCATGTGGTTGATGTTACAGCAAGAGCATCCAGACGATTATGTAGTATGCACAGAACAAACGCACACCGTAGCTGAATTTTTAGATATAGCCTTTAACTCTCTAGGCTTACCGGCTTGGAGAGATTATATAGTAATAGATCCCGAGTTTTATCGACCATCTGAAGTCACATATCTGAAAGGGAGTTTTAAGAAAGCCAAGGAAAAGCTAGGGTGGACGCCCAGCCACGATCTAGAGGGCTTAATTAAGCTTATGCTACTTAACGGAAATGAGAAACTTTAGACTGTCAATAGATTTATCAGACCTATACATAGAGCTTAAAAGCTTTTCCCTTAGAGAATATAGTTTACCATTTTCATTGATTTTCGTAGAAGCAAACGACCCAGATGATGCCTGTTATACTGTGCTTATTAAATTAATGAAATTGTTAATGGATCAAGACCCGTCGCTTAAAACTAGAATACTATGCAAAAAAATTAAAAAACACATGAGAATAGATAAAATAGCACAATTATGAAAAGGAACTATAACGATGAAGCATACACCCAGTGGCGCAAAGATGTACTAAAAAGAGATGGAAAAAAATGTAAAATGCCGGGGTGTAAGTCTAGAATTAATTTACAGGTTCACCACATACAAAAATGGTCAACCGCTAGCGCACTAAGATACGACTTATCTAACGGGATTACTTTATGTAGAAAATGTCATGATTCTATTAAAGGTCAAGAAAATCATTATGTTCATGTATTCAAATTAATATTGGATAATTTATGAGTGAAACTAAAAAATTTATGGTCATCAAAGATACCCGCGAACAAGACGGATATTACTTTAAAGACTATAATACTTGTGGTGGGATGATTGAGCGTAAGCTTGATACCGGCGACTACTCTATAGAGGGATTAGAAGACAAAATATGTATAGAGCGCAAGGGCTGCGTAGAAGAATTGGCTACAAATCTGGGTCAAAAGAAGTACGCTTTCCTAGACGAAATAGAGCGCATGAAGCCATTCCCTCACAAGTTTCTAGTTCTAGAATTTACCTTTGAAGAATTGGCAAAATTCCCAGAAGAAACTAGGATACCATTAAAAAACAAAGCATCAGTCAAAATCACGGGCAAGTATATGATGAAATGCTTGTTCGAATTCGCACTATATAACAACGTACAGGTTATTTTCTGTGGAAATAAATACAACGGATTCTTGGCTGTTAGTAGCATTCTTAAGCGAGTTCATGAAATGTACACAACTGGAAGGAAAACTTAACATGGAACCAGAACTTCTGAAAGATTTTCACGACTATGGTGCCAATATTAACACCAGAGAAATCTTTCTACATAACCATTATCACGCTGAAGATAATCAAAACCCCGGCGTTGAATACAGAATGTCTAACACTTTTATTAAAAACCTTAGAGCGTTAGATCTTAGAAATAATAATCCAATCACAATACATATGCAAAGTGTTGGTGGAGAATGGCCAGATGGTATGGCTATTTTTGATGCTATAGCAATGTGTAGATCATATGTTAGCATTATAGTCTATGGACAAGCAGAGTCAATGAGTAGCATTATACTACAATCAGCAGACTATCGATATATGACTCCTAATTCATATTTTATGAGCCACTATGGTTCTACGGCGGTTGGTTCAGATTATCTAAGTGTTCAGAACTTTGTTGATTATGAACGAAGGTGCGCTAGCGTTATGTTTGATTTATATGCAAAGCGATGCGTAGAGGGGCAGTTCTTTAAGGACAAGTTTGGCAAGAAGCCCAGCGAAAAACAAGTTAAGCAATATCTTATTCGAAAGCTGAAATCTGGAGATTGGTATTTGAACGCAGAAGAAGCAGTCTATTACGGATTTGCAGACGCGATACTCACGGATTGGAATAGGAATGAGTGAAGCTAAACTCAAAAAAATAGATGAGGCTTGGCTTGGGCTAGATTCTGTAGATACAGATCTATTTAACCCAATGAGCATCTTGCGACCAAGCGAAGATGACTTTCATTTGAAACTCGCTTGGCTTATGACTAGGCCAGAGTATCTATCGTTTTTTTGTCATCACATCTTAAACGTTCAGCTATTACCATCTCAGGCTTTAGTGCTAGATGAAGTTTGGAATAGAAAATTTCCAATGCTTATTGCTAGCCGAGGATTTGGTAAGTCTTTCATGCTATCTTTATACGCTATGCTTAGAGCTTTGGTTTTACCGCGACGAAAGATCGTCGTTGTTGGTGCAGCGTTTAGGCAGTCCAAGGTTATTTTCGAATACATGGAAACTATTTGGCGCAATTCTCCAATGTTAAGGGATATATGCGATGCCGACAGCGGACCAAGACGAGATACAGATAGGTGCGTAATGAGGCTTAATGAAAGCACTATTACTTGTTTACCACTTGGTGATGGTCAAAAAATTAGAGGTCAAAGAGCCAATGATATTATCAGCGATGAGTTTGCTTCTATTCCTAGAGATATTTTTGAAAACGTTGTTGCTGGTTTCGCCGCAGTTAGTGCTGATCCAGTGGCAAATGTTAAACGTCTTGCTGCAAAACAAAAAGCAGAAGAATTAGGAATTATAATAGAAGATGATAAGTCTTCTTCAAGACAATCTAAAGATAACCAGATCGTGTTATCTGGCACGGCATATTATGATTTTAATCATTTTGCAACTTACTGGAAAAAATGGAAAGCTATCATTAAGAGTCAAGGCAATCCCGCTAAACTAAGAGAAGTGTTTGGTGGCGAAGATTATCCAGAAACTTTTGATTGGACTCAATATTCAATCATACGTATGCCATACGAGTTATTACCAAAGGGTTTCATGGATGCAGACCAAGTTGCTAGATCAAAAGCTACTGTACATACTGGTATTTACCAAATGGAATACGGCGCATGTTTCACAAGAGACAGCCAAGGATTCTTTAAGAGATCATTAATTGAGTCTTGCGTTATCTCTCAAGAGAATGAGATCAAAGATAGCAAGGGTACTCCAATCCATTTCGAAGCTAATTTAATTGGCGATCCAAATAAAAAATATATCTTTGGTGTTGACCCAGCTTCAGAAGTAGATAATTTTAGCATTGTTGTGCTTGAAGTAAATCCAGATCACAGAAGAATTGTACATTGCTGGACCACCACAAGGTCAGAACATAAAGAGAAAGTCAAGAAGGGGTATTCTAATGAAACTGACTTCTATTCTTATTGCGCAAGAAAAATAAGAGACTTAATGTTACTATACCCGTGCGTACATATCGCTATCGACGCTCAAGGTGGTGGTGTTGCTGTAACAGAATCTCTGCACGATCAAGATAAAATAAAGCCGGGAGAGCTTCCCATGTGGCCTACAATTGATGATGATAAACCAAAAGATACTGACGGCGAACGCGGCTTGCATATTATAGAGATGTGCCAATTTGCCAAGTACGAATGGTTATCAGAAGCAAATCACGGAATGAGAAAAGACTTTGAGGATAAAGTTTTATTGTTTCCATTCTTTGACGCTGTTAGTTTAGGTCTATCAAATGCTCAAGACGATATTAAGCACAGGATGTTTGATACATTAGAAGAGTGCGTTATGGATATTGAAGAATTAAAAGATGAGCTTTCTATGATACAAATGACTCAGACTAATAATGGTAGAGATAGGTGGGATACCCCAGAAGTTGTTGTTGGCACTGGTAAAAAGAGCAAGATGCGTAAAGACCGATATTCCGCGCTTTTAATGGCCAATATGGCCGCTAGAGTATTGCAGAGAACTCCAGAACAAGAAGCTTACAACTTCTATGGTGGCTTTGCAACTGGCAGAGGTGGCGGTGATAAGCCTTCCTATGAAAACGAAAAACTTTATACTGGACCAAGCTGGTTTGCAGATCAAATGAAAGATGTGTATTAGTAATTAGACAATCCAATTAACAATCCAATTACAGAGAAAACTATGAGCAATGAAGAAATGATAACGTGGAATGACGATGACGCATCCAGCAAAACCGATGCTTTTGCTAAATTTTCAGATAATATCTCATCATATGTCGGCTTACCCAAAGCTCAAGGAAATCATTATCGTAACTTCACTGATATTGAACCTAATAGAACTGTAAAACCCGGATTTAATCCTAGTGATTATTATGCTTTTCGTCCAGATGAGGCCGTTCCACACCAACAGCGCCGCGCTATTAAAATGTGCATGGATGCTTATGATAAAGTTGGTATTATTAGAAATATTATTGATCTCATGGGCGATTTTGGTAGCCAAGGCATAGAAATAGTTCACCAAAATAGCAGCGTAGAGAAGTTCTACCAGCAGTGGTTCAGGAGCGTCAATGGTAAAGAAAGGTCAGAGAGATTCTTAAATAATCTCTATAAAGCTGGCAATGTTATTATTTATCGTAGCTATGCTAATATGACTCCAGAATTAACAAAGTATATGAAGGCTTTGTCTAAGGATATTAGAGTTGATGTTCCAACAGTTCCAGCAAACCAAATCCCTTGGCGTTACAACTTCTTCAATCCAATGACTGTTAAAATGATAAACGGTAATCTATCATTATTCATGGGTGCGAAAGACTATACTCTATCAGCTAATACATTCTTGGACAAGTTCCCAAATGGCGATATCCCAAGCACAGTTCTTGATACATTACCGCCAGCTATTAAACAAAGCCTCCAGAGAGGGGAAAAGCAAATACCTCTAGATCAATCTAGACTAAGCGTATTTCATTACAAGAAGGACGATTGGCTACAATGGGCTAACCCCATGATTTATGCTATTCTAGATGATATTATCATGTTAGAAAAGATGAGACTAGCAGACCTATCTGCACTTGATGGTGCTATCTCTAATATTCGTCTTTGGACACTTGGTAGTCTTGAGCATAAGATTCTTCCAAATAAAGCAGCAATTAACAAGCTAAGAGACATTTTAGCTAGTAACGTTGGTGGCGGCACAATGGAATTAGTTTGGGGTCCAGAGCTATCATTCCACGAATCAAACAGCGAAGTTTACAAGTTCTTAGGCTCAGAAAAATATACCGCAGTATTAAATAGCATCTATGCTGGACTAGGTGTTCCACCAACCCTAACTGGAATGGCAACAAATGGCGGTGGCTTTACCAATAACTTCATTTCGCTGAAAACTTTGGTTGAAAGATTGCAGTACGGAAGAGATATGCTTGTAAAATTCTGGGAAAAAGAAATTGAAATAGTCAGAAAGGCTATGGGTTTTAGATATCGCGCTCACATTCAATTTGATCAAATGAGTTTGTCGGATGAAGCTACAGAAAAAAATCTCTTAATACAGTTAGCAGATAGAGATATTATTAGTCATGAAACCATTCTTGAAAGATTCAAGGAAATACCGGAGATTGAAAAAATTAGACTTAAGAGAGAAATATCAGCTAGAGATGAAGGCAAGTCTGCTCCAAAGGCTAGTCCATATCACGATCCAAAGCATAAGCAAAACCTTGAAAAGATTGCTCTACAAAGCGGTAAGGTTACTCCGCAAGATGTTGGACTAAAAACTAGTGTTCCTAAAGATGTCCTTATTCCTAAACCCGTAGTTCCGGGAGCGGGTCCAGTGGCACCTAAATCTAAACCACCCAAAAACAATGGCAGACCACCTTTATCTAATGATACAGGTCCAAGAAAGCAACGCATAGCTAACCCAAAATCAAAGCCGGGAGTTGCAGAATTAGTAGTATGGTCAGAAACTTCTTGGGAACATCTATCTGATATATTAACTAATGCTTATCTTAAGTCTAACAACAAAAAGAATCTTAGGCAATTAACAAAGGCTGAAGTTAATAATCTAGAGCAATTAAAAGTAGATGTTTTAACTAATTTACCTCTTTTTGAAGAAGTTAACGAACAGTCAATAGCACAACTATTATCATCTAACTCTAAAACACCACTAGAGTTTGCAAAACTGCTTAAAAATAACAACATTGTGCTAGAAGACATGCCAATTGACAATTACCGACGAAGTGTTTTAGGTTTATACATAGAGCAAAATTTAACCTAAAAACATACTTGTTTCGGATTTTGTGTATAATGTTTTGAGAGGAAATATATGAAAATATTTAAACAAGAAGTGTTAGATGGTGTCGCTGACAAAGTTCAGGCCGATACTACAGTCGCTTATTGCTCTCAGGCGGTTGTTTGTGAAGCAAATCCAGAAGTAGCTCATAAGATCCAAGCCAGCGCAAACCCCAAGCAAATTGATCTATACTATATTAAATCAATCTTGGTATCAACTGGTTGGAATAAAAATGACGATGTATTTGCTCCAGAACAAACTTGGGCTGCTAGAACAACTCCAGAAGACAAGCAATTCAATTTCATGCATAATGAAAATGACATTATTGGACACATTACTGGTAGTTACGTTGTTGACCGACAGGGCGCGACAATCGCAGCAGACACAGAAACCGCACCAACCGAATTCGACATTATAACAGAAGCAGTTCTATATAATAGTTGGACAAATCCCGACAATCGGGAAAGAATGCAAAAGATCATTGACGAAATCGAACAAGGTAAGTGGTTTGTTTCAATGGAATGTTTATTCGCGGGTTTTGATTACGCGCTAATAGACCAACAGGGCAATCCAAAAGTCATAGCAAGGAATGAACAATCATCATTCTTAACTAAACACTTGAGAGCCTATGGTGGCACAGGTGAATATGAGGGCTACAAGGTAGGCAGATCATTAAGAGATATTTCTTTTTCTGGTAAGGGATTAGTTTCTAGACCAGCTAATCCAAGAAGCATTATCCTTGATTCAAGCAGAGCCTTCCTCGTAAATAAACAAGACGATGTTATTTTAAATGTACCTAAAGGAGAAATTCAAATGTCTGATACCAATTTAGAGCAGATTGTTAACGAAGCTCCAAGCGAGTTAGCTGCTGCAACAGAATCCAATGAGGTCATTAGCACACCAGTTGAAGAAGTTACTCCCAATTATGCGGAAACAATTTCAGCACTTGAAGCTAGCCTCACAGAAAAAACAGAAGCTTTTAAGGCTCTTGAAGAGACACTTAAGGCCCATGAAACTGCAATCAAAGAACTACAAGATGCACTCGCCGCTAAAGACGCCGAGATGATGAACATGAAGAAGAAAGAGAAGAATAGAATGCGCAAGGATAAGCTCATGGCTTCTGGCTTTGAAGAAACAGAAGCTGACGAGTCTCTTTCTCTATATGAAAACTTAGACGATAATGCTTTCGAAGCCATTGTTGCCATGTACAAAAAGAAGATGGCAAAGATGGAAAAGAAATCAGAGTTTAAGGAAAATCTTACCAAGGACGAGAAAAACGAAAGCACTAATCCTAAAGCTGCCGTAGTTGCTTCTGAAGAAACAACAGAAGAAGTAACTGAAACACTTTTTGATGGTGTAAGCTCAACCGAGGCTGCTTTAGTAGATGCTTCTGATGCAAATGATGAACTTCAGTCCACCAGAGCAAGTGTAGCTCAGTGGTTAACCGAAAACGTACTACGTAAGTGATTTACAAGGAGAAATAATTATGGCCCTAAAATCAGATAGATATGAATTTCAGACAGATATTAGTTTCTTTTACAATGCCGGTACTGCTACTCGCGGTGGCGTCGTTGTACATGATACTACGGCTGGCTCTGGCGCAGCAATGGATCAAGGTGTCAACCTTGTGAAGTATGCAGCCGTAACAGCAGCTAGTCGCCCAGTAGGCGTTCTTCTTAACGACGTTGTTAACAAGGATCTTACTCGCACCCATCTTAACCAGCATAAGGATGAAGTGCAAAAGGGTGGCAAGGTGACTGTTCTCCGTAAGGGGTACGTTGTTACTAATAACATTACAGGCACTCCAGTTGCCGGTGATGCAGCTTATGCTTGTCATGTAAACGCTGGTAATCTCCGTCCCGACTCTCCCGGTAGCTCTGGTGTGCTACAAGTCGGTCGCTTCCTTACAAGTAAGGATGCTGACGGTTATGCTAAAGTAGAAGTCAACCTACCCTGAACTAAGTAAATTCTAAAAGGAGAATTAAACATGCCAGAAAACAAAAGACCTAGTGACGAATTTATCAGTCTCCTACGCAAGTCAGGGGATGCTGATATCAATGTAGCTGCGGCTGCTCAACGTGAGTTTGCCAAGGCTCTAGAGCTTCCTCTTCGTAAGGGCGTTCTAGTTGGTAACATTCTTGGTGACATTTTCGAAACCATCAACGTGGAAGCCGGTTCAACAACCGAATTCCCACTCGACCTAGTTTCTCCCGGCCTTGAAGGTGAGCATGTCGCTTACACCAACCCCGGCCACGGTAGAATTCCAGAGCGAAGTGTGGAAGGCGACTACGTGATGATCCCCACCTACTCAATCGCTTCATCGGTTGACTATCTTCTTCGCTATGCCCGCGAAGCCAGATGGGATATCGTTGCTCGCGCAATGCAGGTGATGGAAGCTGGTTTTACCAAGAAGATGAACGATGACGGTTGGCACACTCTTCTCGCCGCTGGCGTTGACCGCAATATCCTCGTCTATGACGGTGATGCAACTGCCGGTCTATTCAGCAAGAGACTAGTTTCGCTAATGCAAACTGTCATGCGTCGTAATAGTGGTGGTAACTCCGCTTCACTTGGCCGTGGCCGTCTAACAGACATCTACGTGTCACCAGAAGCTCTAGAAGATATTCGTAACTGGGGTTTTGATCAAGTTGACGAAACAACTCGTCGTGAGATCTATACCGCTGCAACAGGCGGCGCTCCAATCACACGTATCTTCGGTGTGAATCTACGTGACCTAGATGAACTAGGCGAAGGTCAAGAATATCAGTCGTTCTTCGTGAACGAACTTGGTGGTACAGTGCAAGCTAGCGACCTTGAACTCGTCGTTGGTCTTGACCTCTCCACAAGAGACAGTTTTGTTATGCCAGTTAAGGAGCAGCTACAGGTGTTTGAAGACCCCACTCTTCATCGTCAGCAGCGCGCCGGTTACTACGGCTTTGCAGAGCTTGGCTTTGGTGTTCTAGACAACCGCAGAGTGATCCTAGGCTCATTCTAATTGTAAAAGCTATCTAATTAGCTTAATCGATTAAGCCACCCTCGTTTACTTGGGGGTGGCTTTTTCGTGTATATACCAATAGATTGTAAGTTCAGGACTCATTTTTCAGGAGACAAATATGGCCGCAATATCGGACTACCTTGAAGCAAAAATATTGAATCATATCTTTAGAAGTGAGCAGTTCGTAAAGCCTTCTTCTATAGCTATAGCTCTCACTAGTAGCGTTGCGTTAGATTCAAATACTGGCGCTACTCTTCCAGAATTACCTACTGGCGTTGCCAGAGGTGCCACAAACGTCACCACCGGTTATTCAAGAAGAGATCTTGGAGCGCCCTCTGGTGTTGGTGACACTACATGGTTTTCTGTTGGCGTGGATAATACTACAGTATTTCAAGTGTACAGTCAAGAGGTTGGCAATAGTGGATATTTTTATCCTATCTATTTATCTAAATCCGTAGCTGAAGCGGCGGATAATAATGGAAATTCTAATACCTACACTTTTCCAAAAACATTTCCAAATGTAAATTTTTATGCGCCTAGAGCTATTGCTGTTTCTGGCAGTGCAACAAATCCGGGATATGTACAGTATGATGGAAACGGCTTTATTAAGAACCAAAACCAAATAGTGTTTGATACCGCCCTTTCTGATTGGGGTTGGGTTTCTGGAGTTGCTGTATTAGACAGTTCAGTTGCTGGTCAAGGCAATGTGTTAATGTATGCGGCTCTTAAAAATCCAAGATATATCTACACTGGCGACAATATCAAGTTTGATCCTAAGTCACTTGAAATTAGCCTCAAGTAAGAAAGTTCTAAAAAATGATTCTATCAAAGCCACAACTGGTAGAAAATATAGCTAGAGAGATATCAGATAATTCAACTGGCCAAATTTCGCCACATGATATTAGACATAACCTGTTAGATATAATTGACTCAGTTCATTTACTAACTGGTTCACAGAATCTTAGAGCAAAAAACTTTGATACGATAGATGTAAGATCTACCCGAGCGGGCGATCTTACTCTACAAAAACTTGGCTTAGATGGATACTTTTCTGTAGACAATTCAGCTTTTGGATTTTCTGCATTAAATTCCAACTATCAAGGATCAAAAAATACTGCAATAGGTTCTTATGCTCTAAGTTGTAATATCTACGGCGAAGATAATGCCGCTCTTGGTTATCATTCTCTAGCTGGTAATACCAATGGCTTTGGTAATATTGGTATTGGAAGCTATAGTCTTCACAATAACAAGATTGGTAATTTTAATATAGCTATAGGACATGGTGCTGGTTACTATGTTAATAGAGATACCAATAATAGATTGTTTATTGCCTCTCACCCGATTGACGAAACTTATCTATGCGGTAATCCAGATGGGATAGGATTGGTTCCTCTCATTCAAGGAGATATGTCCTCTGGAAACCTTAGAGTTGGTATCGCAGTTTCTGGACTCCATGAAGGTGCCACTCTTCAAATTAGTGGTCACTTTCATCCGTCTGACTCTCTTCAATCTTTTGATATAGGTCACGGAACTTATAGATGGCGCAATATTTACTTATCACAAACCCTATCGTTCCCAAATAGTAATTACATTACTTATGACAATGCTGGGAATAGGTTTCTAATAAGTAATAAAACCGTAATTGGCGGTCCAGCATCTATAGGTGGAGATACGGACGTTAGTGGTAATTTAGTAGCCACTGGACACGCCGATTTCGGTAGCTATCTTAATGTTGGTGGTAAGTTAGACGTTGACGGCAGAATAGATGCCAGCGGACACGTAAAGCCTAAAGTATCTAGTGCTTTTAATTTGGGCGACTTTGATAAACGCTGGTTAAATGCCTATGTAGATAATTTATATGTTAGTGGCGTTGGTAGATTTACACGATTTGAGGCGGTAGAACAAGCTCACTATCTACACAAAACAGTACACCTAGCATCTAGTGGCCATATTAATACTATTGATGGCGGTGGACCAAAAGGGCTATACGATTACTACAATCCAAATGAAGAAAACGTTTTGCCTGTTGGATATCTAGTTGATGAAGAACTAAATGGCGCTGGATTTAACGTTAGATCGCGTGGTGTTGATTATGAAAGAACTTATGAGTTTACTTTTCACTCTCAAGACTCAGCATTAAAAAACCTATCAGTAGACAACCCGTACTCACGCTCTTATTGGAATTCAAATGTTAGTATTCATACTAACTCTGGCTGTCACGTTAGAACAGATAGAATTATAAGTAGTGATGTTATTGCGGCAGTAACATATAACGATGGACTTGGTTATTTCATCGCCAGCGGCAAGACCTATTCAACAAATGAACACAATCTACGCAGCAATCTAGCTGGCATCGGCAATGTAAACTTCATAGCCAATTCTGGAGAACAAGACAAATACACTATCACATTCGCAAGCCCAGCATCTGGCGTAAATATTAACCACAGGTTTCTATCAAATGTTAAAACAAAAACCATTGATCAAGAAACTGATAAAGAAAAATTAACTGGCTTTGAAACCTCATATATTTCAGACTCTCAACTTACACAGCCAGTGTTTTTCAATGAGCAAGTGGGACAAAACCCAAGTAGATTTGTTATTAAATCATACAACAATTCATCATATGCCAAACGATCCTTCACATTGCTTCAAGACGCAGCAGACGGTTTTGTTGGAATAAGTAATTTTGGATATTCTGACAACATGCTTCCAGATACTATTTTCAATATAAGAAGCACTGGAAACGCAATAATAAGAGCCACCGCAGAAAACCAAGGTTCAACAGTTTCTGCTCTACAATTACTTAGCAAAGAAAATTGCTTAAAATATGGCACAGAGTTAGAATATCTCAATAATAGTGGGATATTTAACATAAACATCTATAGCGATGAAAATAAAATTAGTTTTGTAAAAGCTATGGATAATGGACGCGCTAGTATTTTTAATTCTGGTACTCCACACGCAATGTTAACAGTTGGAGACAAAGACAATCATGAAGCTGTAGTGAGTTTATATCACTGCTCTGGTATACCTTCTGGTTATGCTAATTACGCACAAGTGTTCACAAAAGCAAAATCAGATACTTCACAAGTCTCGTCATTAAATTTCGTTGATGCAAGCGGTAACATTTTCGAAATTGTAATGAATTCTATAGATCTTTTAGGTCAAAATCTAGACAAGCCATTGTTAGCTGATAATTCTGGCAACACTCTTGGTGGCAGATTCTCGCCAAACAACAAAGCCAGCTTGGCAATGTCAACAAATAATACCGCCTTGGGCTATAGGGCTTTATCATATGTTGCTGGTGGAAATAATAACACGGCTATTGGCTATAATGCTGGAAGCGGCATTACAACTGGAAGTAATAATGTTATACTTGGTTATAACTCTGCTAGATCTATCAAAAATGGATCTAATAATATAGTCATTGGGAATAATTTATTAAGCACCTATCCTTCTGGAAGCAGCAATAACTTTGTGCTTGGATCAGACAATAATATTCTAATGTCTGGCAATTTAATAACTAAAAATATGATTATGCCAGAAGGCAAATTATTCTTAACTAATACATCAAACGAGAGCATCAAAGTACAGGCTAATCTTATTGAAGTAATTGATAGCGGTGGAAGTAACTATCCAGACAATAAACTGGTATTTAAGTTTACGGGAAACAACTCGTCTGATTTATTAAAGCTAGACCACAATGCTAATCCAGTAAGTAAGAGTGCTAATTATCAAAATCCAGCAACACCAAGACCAAACGCTGAACTCAGCGGAGATTTAAAACTGCTTGGCGCTATTAGGTTTAGTGACTCCACATCTGTTGAGTCAGCTAGCTTTTTACAAGATATTGCTAATCTTAGTAATAATGGTTCTTCAACAGCTAGCGCACTAACTTCTCTCACAAACTCATTTAATAATTTACTTAATGCCTACAACAATTTAATAATTGAGGGTTTTGCTCAAGAAAACATACCAGCGCCACAAAATCCAAACACTCCAACTACGGGTAGAATTAGACCAAAAGAAAAAGTTGGTGGCGTTTGGAGAGATAAAGTTGTTCCGGCTGGTCAAAATCCATTTATCTCCATTATAAACAGAGATCCTTTCTTAAAGATCAATGGCTCTGATTATGTAATTGCTGTCAAGGTTAATGATGAATATAGACCAATGTGGGTAAGCTATAATAGTTAGTTATATGAACGAAGACTGCTTTATTAATGAGGATTGCCAGCGGCCAAAATTAGCTGGCAAAAAACACGACCCACTACTAGATGTTCCAACTAGGCCATATTTAGATTTACCAAACGAAAAAGCTTCAACGACCACAACGACCACTACTAACACTACTACTTTTGCCCCATACGATCCAGATCTTCTTGATCTTATTGTGATTCCAGTAAGTGGCAAAGCTTGTCCAATAATTTTAGCCCCACCGACTACCACAACTACTACCACAACTATTAATCCACTATATGTATTAGGTGGACTTAAGGGTAAGTTTAATATGAGTAGCGATTCTATATTAACTATAAGTGAGGGTAATGTTGGAATCAGCTTACCAATATCTAATGGTATTGTTCTGTCAAATATTAGCTATAATAATGCCGGTGGAGACTATTTTAGTTTTATGGCTTTTGGTTATTTTAGACCACCAGTTAATGGAACGTATACATTTTCAACAGCTAGTGATGATGGAAGCGCCATATGGCTTGGGGTTCTTGCTGAAATAGATGTTGGCAGAAATATAACTAATGCGCTATTAAACAATAATGTTACTGGTAGCCAAGGCAGCACTAAAAAAAGCGCATCAATTCTTTTAACTGGTAATACTTTTTATCCAATTAGAATTGTTCATAGAGAAGCTGCCGGTGGCGACAATTTAACATTTTCTTGGAGCGGGCCAAATATAGAGGAAACAACAGATTTAACTGAATATTTTTATTACGACAAATAAGGACATGTTATGGCTAACGCAATAGGTTTAGCTGGATGGGAAATTGGCGCTGCTAGAGGTAGGGTTGGAGCTTTCACAAAAGCTATCAACTACCAAGACTTGAATAATGCATCCTTTAGAAGACTATTTGTAAATACTGCACACTGGTCTTCTCGCAGAAATTCTAACAGCATTATTCTACTAAGTTCTGAAAACACTCTGTTTGATAACTTAGTTGCTGAAGTTTTGAATTCTGCTGGATATAGCACCTCTGTTTATAATAGATGGTATAGTTTTAGCGGTTATCCCGGAGGACTTGGGCAATTCGGATGCATGTTATTGCTTCCAAGCTACAACCCATTTGGTGGCACTAAAATGCCAGACGCTGGACAGTCTCAAATTCTGAACGAGGTGAGAAATGGTGGCATGGGCCTTATTATATCAGAATGGTTTCATTATTTACAGTCTTTACCATCTAAAAGATCTTTTTCTTTTGATAGTAACGTCTTACTTGGATTACATGAAATTTCTCCACTTAAAATAGAAGACTATGTAACATATTCAGACCCAGAAAAAATTGTTTTCTCAAAAAATATTGAACAAGATAGTATTTCATACAATATCCCAGAACAATTCACTGTGAACTCTAAGGGGTTCGCCGTTGGATATGACGGAACAATCTCACAAATATCTACAGCTAAACCCAATGCTACTATATTTACTTTTACAGACGTTTTCGCTAGAGGCACAACAACTACTACAACCACCACCACAATTGCTCCAGCTAGAAATATTAAGCTCAAAGTTGCAGATGTAAATCTTATAGATTACTGTGGGCCACACGTAGTAACTATGGATGGACCAAGTAAAGATTATTTTTTGCTAGAAAACAACGAATTATTCCTAACGGAAAATACGGGTTCAACTGGAATATATAGCGTTACAGTATCTGTTGATGATTTGTTTAACCCCAAAAGATTTAACACGATACAAAAAACATACAATCTAGAACTAGCAAGGTGCGATCCACCAATTTCTAAACCTCTGGATGGTTCTGGTCCTGCATTTTCTTATCGCGGACTAAACGTTAATGGAAATAATATGCAAACATTATGGGGTCAACAAACTCCATATGGCATTATTTCTCCATTTACAGATTTTTCTCTTAATGGAGAAGGATCACCAGATGACCCGATAATATCATGGCTTGGTGGGCAGCACGGAGATACTAATGCTCTATGGCTACAAATTAATAAGTCTGGACTATTAAATTGGAATCTGAGAGTTGCGTCAGAACAAGGCCGCGACTACGCCTCCGTTTGGATTGTTAGTGCCAGTGGAGCTAAAGCTACACAACACACACAGCAATACAATCAAGAGTATACGAACTTAACAAAATACAAACCACTAGTTACAAATGCTACATTTTCTGATTCTCAACTAACAGGCACAGCAACTAGTATTGGATCAAGAACAATAGACATACCATTAGATGATACAATAAAAACATTCTTAGTAGTTACTTACTATAAAGATGAGAAAAAAAGCATCGGTGATGATAAAATATATGCTCAATTTTTTATTGGCACAACAACAACTACTACTACAACAACTACAAGTACTACGCCAGCACCCACAACATCAACAACAACTACAACTACAGAGCCACCACCAAGTTATACTTATACTCTAAATTTCACAAACAATATTGCCGGTGGATCAATTTCGCCATTCTCACTTAGTGTTGTATTTCCACTTAACGGTTCTGTTTTTATGGGATACGTTAACTACTTCTCAAACCAAGCCGGATATTATTTTGCCACTTCACCCACGGTATTAAATGCGCTAAATCCAATATCATTTAGTTACGAACCTTGGAATCAAAGAATTGGGTTTTATCTCAATGGTATGCCACAGAATGGAGGATCACAAGATCTTATTATTCAGGGACAAACAGTTCCTACGACGACCACCTCAACCACCACCACGACTACAACTCTCAGACCGTGCGATAATTTGATTTATGTATTATGCAAGCAAACATTAAGATGTATTAAAACAAATAATTTGTGCGTACCAAATCTAAGCTCTAGCACAAATGAGATTGTATTAGACTCATGTTGCGATCTTACTCAGGAGCAGATGCTAGCAGAGTTTGTTAATGTTTATGGTAATACTCCAATTGTACAATTTGGAAGTAGATGCCCAAGTACACCAACGTCAGCATTCTCAGATTGTGCATCAGTAGATTCAAATGGAAATTGTCAAGATGTTATCAATTACGAAACTTTAGCAACAATACCTTGTCTTTCATCAGACTTACCACCAGATATTAATCCACTACCATGACATCTTTACCTATAATTGCGCAGTGTCCATGTGGAACTTTATATCTACCAAAAGGTAGAGCCTTTTCTACGTCTGGCTTAAGAGTTGATATACTGGTAGAAAATTCAATTTCCGAATTAGCATTGCTACACTCTCAAGATATATATTTAGAATCTGGAGAGAAATTTATCACTGTTACTCCAATTATAACAGAACACGCCATACCAACCAAACTATCTATATCTCACTCATTACCTATAACTATCAAGAATGTTATACAGGTTGTTGTTAAAGATAAATTAAGCAAAGCCATTCTCGGAACTCAATACATTGGAAAATACAATGAAACAACCACCATAGATGAGATAGTTGTAGATTTACATTCTAGTATTGATCTATATGATAGCGCTATTATTGTTGAAATACATAGCTTGTGCGATAATGGTTCTGATCCTTGCTGTGATAAATTACCTTCTGAAATAGATATAGTCGGCCCAAGATTACTATGCGTACCTTTAGAACAGTATTACGTTCTTCCAACAACTACGACTACAACAACTCCAGAACCTTTTACAATAGAGTTTTTGACTAGCCCAACAAATCAAATTGTAAATGCAAACACCAAGGCCACATTTTCTTTCAGTGCTATTTCTCTATACGACAATGACTTTAAATACTGGTGGGAAAAATCTATAGACAACGGAGTATCTTGGAATAAGGCTTCTCGTTTATTAGAAGGACAATCAAGAAAGATTCATACTCTAGTGGTGCTAGCTTCTCTTCCAATGAATGGCACAAAGTATAGAGTTGTTATTGTAGAACCCAAAATTAAATACAGCAATGTTGCAACACTATTTGTTCTTCAGCCCACAACAACTACCACCACAACAACTACGTTTAATCCAGTTACTACAACTTTGCCTCCATGTGATCTACAAATTTTTGGCTTTGGAAATACTACTACTACTACTACTACTACTACTACTACTACTACTACTACTACTACTACTACCCTTGCGCCAACAACCACTACTACCACAACAACAACAACAACAACAACAACAACAACCACTTCCGTTCCCGGAGTTGTGTTCACAAATATTCAGAATATATACGGAACATCACCGATTGGAAATAATACAAACACGCTAAATGTTCAAATAACTAGCCAAGAAAACGCTTTCATGTTCAACTCTTTGCGTTTTGACATTGCAAGTTCAGCCACTATATCTACCCAACTCAGAGATGCATCTAATAATACAATATGCTGCACAAAATTATTACTTGTATCACCTACAAATTTCCCAGATGCAACACTAAGTAAAGATGGAAATTATTACTGGACCGATTTTGTTATCTCAAAAACGCTACCCGCTGGAACATACACTATCAGAGTAAGAGGAGGTGGAAATGACGGCGATTTACTTGGTTTTCAAACTCTTAATAACTATATAATAAATTTATCATAAATGGAGAAAACGCAGTGAAAGGTGCAAAAATAACATTACCTAATAGCAAAAGATTTGCGCTAATTCCACGCAGTGCTAGCTACGCCATTATATGGCAAGCTATTCCAGAATATTTGCGTATTCCGGGTGATAATTGGCATCCCATCAAAGCCACTACCAATAATATTGGCTCTCCTCTTGAGGTAGATGAGCCAGCAGATGGGCTATGTTGTCTTGTGCGTGACCCAATTGAGCGTTTTCGATCTGCCTGTGCTAGACAAAAGGTAACTCCAGAAGAAGGTTTACAAAGATTACAAACAGATGTTCATTTTTGGCCCATATCTGATATGGGACTATTAGTAGATGGCGTTACATATTTTCGTTTTCCATATGAAATTGATGCTTGTGCAAACTGGCTTGGTTTACAAACTCCGGTTCCAAAACTTAATGAAGAGCCAGAATCTGAAAAGCCAACACTGACAGAGCAGCAAAAATTGGCGATACAAATAGCTTTCGCTGACGATATTGCCATGTGGGAATTTATTTCTAATAAGTAAAAATTCAAATATGAATACTATAACCGTTCATAAAAAATATCTATTATTTAGATGTGTAGAGCGCGGATATTCAATAGAAGAAGTTATGCCATGCGTTATTGCGCAGGATGGAGATAATTGGACCGTAGACACATCTCACGCGAGTTACCCAATCTCTCCAAAATCTCAAAAAATAGAAATAAGCGGCGGCGTTGGAACAGAACTAAAAAAACTACTAAAGCTAATAGGAATAACGGCTTCTCCAACTTGTTCTTGTAATGCTAGGGCAAAAACTATGGATGAAAATGGCACACAGTGGTGCGAAGATAATAAGGACACAATAGTGGGATGGCTAGAGGAAGAAGCTAACAAAAGAAACTTGCCCTTTTCATCGTATTTAGCTACAACATTAATAAATTTTGCAATCAAAAAAGCCAAAAAAGCACAGACTCAACAAAACTCATAAAAGTTACATGATATGTTAAAATTTGCTGACAGAGTAAAAGAAACGTCTATAACTACTGGTGACGGTCAGTATATAAACCTAACCGGAGCTTTCGGGGCTTTTCAAACATTCTTAGACGGTATTGGTGATGGAAATTCTACATATTACACTATCGAAAATAACTCTAATTTTGAAGTTGGACTAGGAACATACAGCGCATCTACAAACAGTTTTTCTAGAGATACTGTATTAGTTAGCTCCAATAACAATCAAAGAATAAATTTGTTCGGGGTGTCTATAGTATTTTGCACATACCCAGCAGAAAAGGCCGTTTTTCTTGATCAAAGTGGATATATTTCTGGAATTAACTCTTCTGGTATAATTTTTCCAGATAATACCGTCCAATCAACATCTAGCAAAAATAGATCATATATCAATATCTCATCCACAACTCAGCTAAGTTCATTACATGACGCCATTTTTGCAAATTGCAACACCGAAGATATTACTATCACACTCCCTAGCGCCGTTGGAATAGGTGGTTCAGAAGTACTAATTAAAAAAATAGGCACAAAATCCCTAACCTTGCACCCAGTTGATTCTACCCAATATATAGACGGCAAATCGTTTTTGATCTTATTTCACGCATATGAAGCGGTTTCACTAATCTCTAATAACGAAAACTGGTACCTATTTTAGTGTATAATTCTATGCATCACCAATATCTAATAAGGAGACATTTTTATGTCATACGCACCGCTCGACCGTAACGCATCTGGAATTGTATTTTTTGGAGCATCTTCTACTGATGCAGTTTTTGAATCAAATAGTAGTTTTACATTTGATGGCACCAATTTAGTTGTTCCAAATATACGACTTCCTAACGGTGGAAAAATAGGGAGTGCAAGCCAAACCGGAATATTAACTTTAGGAAGCGATGGAATAGCGACATTCTCTTCTGGCGTAGTTATTGAGGGCGACCTAACAGTTAATGGTGACGTTGTAACACTTAATACAACTACCCTCACCGTAGAAGATAATATCATTCTACTTAATAAGAACGTTACTGGAGTTCCATCATTAGACGCTGGATTAGAAGTAAAGCGCGGAACATCTGCTAATGTTAGACTTTTTTATGATGAAGGTATAGATCAGTGGAGATTTACTAATGACGGCACAACCTTTTATGCTATACCAACGGGCGTAGCTTCTACATCTTTTAGCTTCACTGGCGATAGTGGAACGTCGCAGACACTCTTTAGTGGAGATACTATTACTGTCGCTGGAGGAAGCGGCATATCAACCGTTGCTGGAGCAACAGACACTGTAACAGTTCACCTCAATGTCGACAATTCTACTGTAGAAATAAATACAGACATACTAAGGATTAAAGATGCTGGTGTAACAGCCGCCAAGATAGCAACCGGGGCAGTTGGAACAACTCAATTAGCCGATTCTGCTGTTACAGATGTTAAATTGGCCGCAAATGCTGTAACAACTGCTAAAATTCTTGACTCAAACGTAACCAATGCTAAACTTGCTACTGATTCAGTCACAACCATTAAAATTGCTGGCCTTGCTGTAACAGATGCAAAGCTAGCTGCTGATTCAGTGATTACAGCAAAAATTGCTAATCTCGCTGTAACGGACACAAAGCTCGCTGCTGATTCAGTAACTACAGCCAAGATTGCTGGTCTTGCTGTAACTGATGCGAAGTTAGCTGCCGACTCAGTAACTACAGCTAAAATTCTTAATTCTAATGTAACAACTGCTAAAATTGCAGATTCAGCCGTCACAGAAGCAAAAATATCAAGAACGGTAGATTCATCGTTTCTTACAAATGATACTATCGCATCAGATATTAACTTAGTTGCTGCTGGCGCTGGTGGGATAACAATTAAGTTACCAGCACCACTAGCTGGCAAAAAGGTTATTGTCAAAAAGACAGACAGTGCTGCTGGAGCAGTCACAATAAGTCGTAATGCTACCGATACTATTGATGGTGCAACTTCAAAACTTTTATATTATCAGTATGAAGCTTTAACATTTGTTTCAGATGGTACAAATTGGTTCATAGTGTAATTTATGGCTCAATCAATTACTTTACAAACTTCTGATAGCGATATAATCGCTTCAGATATTTTGGGACGTATTGCGTTCGCTGCCTCCAGTGAGACTAGCGGTTCAGATGCTATTTTAATTGGGGGCGGCATATACGCAGAAGCAGAAAGTGCATTTACAGCAGTTTCTAATGCCACATCTTTAGTATTTGCAACTGCTAGTAGTGAATCTGCTACTGGAAAATTAAAAATTACTAGCAACGGCCACTTAGAGCCGTTATTAAATAATGCATATGACATAGGATCTAGCTCTTTTATATTCAGGAATTTATATCTTAGTAGTGGGGTTTTTACAAATTTGTCTGTAACGGGTGGAAGTCTATCAATTAATACCAATGGTCAATCCTATGGTTTTAGTACAAGATATGGAGCAAATAGCGTTGGTTTCAACATATGGGTAGGTAACGGAGGGTCAGCCGCCATAGGTGCCTCTGGCACTACATACATGGGTAGCTATAACAGTGCTTTTGGTGTTACTTCCTTAAATAATAATACCACCGGATTTCAAAATTGCGCTTTTGGACACTCTTCTTTGGTAAACAATACAACTGGATACTATAATTCCGCTTTTGGTCAAGCTTCTTTACAAACTAACATAACTGGTCTAGGCAATTGTGCGTTTGGTCTTAATGCTCTACTTACAAGCACCACTAGTAATAACTCAGCTTTTGGTTTTTGTTCAATGCAGAGTACAACTACTGGCAATAATAACTCTGCGTTTGGCACCACAAGTCTTTTTGCAAACACAACAGGCTCTAGCAACTGCGCTTTCGGAGCGGAAGCTGGAAGATATATCAACTCTGGAGCAGTAAACCAGACCAGTAGCACTAGTATTTATATAGGAAATGATTCCAGAGCATCAGCAAATGGAAATACTAACGAAATTGTTATTGGTAGTACCTCAAGAGGAAACGGGTCTAATACTGTCACCATAGGAAATACTTCTATAACAAACAATTTCTTTAATGGAACCATCATTGCAAATAGTATTGCTGGAAATGCATCTAATAATAATGTCGTAGACGGCAGACTTACTATTTATACAGGAGATCCCATAGGCTCAGAAGTAGGAAATACTTTTGGAAGCACGTTATACTTTACCCCCTTTAACGGGAATAGAATATCTTTATATGATACTACTAATAGCAGGTGGCAAATTCATACATTTTCAGAAATTTCTATATCTTTAGCTACAGGATACGCCGCTAATACCATGTATGATGTGTTTATTTTTGATAATGCTGGCACCAAAACGTTAGAATTGACAGCTTGGACAACACAGGGAGGATACGCTAGTCCAACAGCTACAGCTAGCGCACGATCCACAGGGTCTGTTTTAGCACTACAAGATGGAGTATACGTGAAAAGCGGATCGCCAAATAAACGATACATAGGAACAGCAAGAACTATTGGAACAGCAGGATTCATATCTGATGGAACAGATAAAAGATTCTTATGGAATATGTATAATAGGGTTAATAAATATATGTCTGTCTCAGATGGCACCTCCCATACCTACACAACAGCATCCTCTCGTATTTATAGAAACGTAAGTACTAACATTGTTGAATTCATAACCGGATTAAATAGATATACTGCCATAAATATGACAATATTATCGAGTACCACAGTTAACCCAGTTTCATCAATACCAGTAGGTATAGGATTAGATATAACTAATGGTATTAACACTTTGGCAATTATAAACAATGTTGATACCGCTACTTTACGAGCTGGAACTACTGATTACCAAACTTCCGCAGGAGCAGGCTATCATTATCTGGCAATGGTTCAGTTGCTTGGTGCTACCGGCGCTACTTTTAGTAATTGCAGCATAATGGCTTCAATAACATGTTGAAAGGAATATGTTAATGACTTATCTATGTAAACTACACGAACAAATAGATTCTATAGTTAGTATTGAGGGAGTTCAAGACCTTGGAAACAATACTTTTCATATAGAATATTTAACTGAACCAAGCTCAGAACAGCTAACACAAGTTAATAATATAATAGCGGATTGGCCCTTACGCAAAGCCAAATTAGAGAAGTTAGAACAAGTAGATATATCTTGGAAAACCACCATGAGCAATGGTTGGACAACTCCTTATGGGTGGAAGCTTGGAACAGACACACAGGATGTAACACTATTAACAGGAGCTTTCATATTAGCCAAAGAAGCTAACAGCATGGGCTTATCTACTACGGGAACCGTTATTGACATGGATGGACAGTCTCACGAATTGTCCCTACAAGATATGACCATTCTAATGCTCCAATACGGCCAATTTAGATCACAATTGAGTTCACAAGACGCACTAAAAAGGGAACTTATAAATAATGCAAATTCTATAGACAGTCTAAATCAAATTATTTAAGTTTGAAAGAATACAAGGATCTAGGTGTATAACTAATTAGAGATTACGGGGCAAAATGTGTTTATTTTCAGCCTACTACCTTTCAGCACTTCTGATATTATATACCGAAACGGCGAGGTTTTTAAGCTACTTTTAAACATCAACAGAAGCGAAAAAGTCGTATCCTCAGTTTCTAGTTTGGTAGAAATGGCCCTAAATATCGACACCCGCAACACTATATACCAAAACGGTGACATTTTTGAGCTAGTTTTAAGCATAAATAGAAGTGAAAATATTCTGTCTTTGGTTTCTAGTCGAGTAGAAATGGTGCTTAATATCGAAAATAACCCAACAACACTATGATTACAGTAGAATTCACCCTGTCTATCCTACAAACAATCCATATCATACTTAAGAGATAAAATGCCTAGCGAAATACATGTAGATGACCTTGGAACCAGATTCCTAGCCACCATTAAAGATAGCGGCGAGGTTGTTAATATTTCAAACGCATCCGTTCTTTCCATGATATTCAAAAAGCCCAGCGACACGGTTATTTATAGATCTGGCACATTGTACACTAACGGCTCAGATGGCAAAGTGTATTATGACACAGTGGCGGGCGACCTTGATGAACCGGGGTTGTACAAATTACAGGGCAGAGTTGCCCTACCAAGTGGCACATATTACACAGATATCTATACCTTCCAAGTATCCTGTAACCTATAAAAGAGAAAACTATGTCGTGGCAAGGTCAAATATCAACGATGGTAAGGTATCTAGTTAACGATCTAGAGCCAACAAACTATAAATACAGCGCCAAGCGCATAGAAACCACAGCCCTTGTTTCAGCGCAACTGGTGATGCTTGACACAGACTTTAATAACGTATACTCAATTAACGTAGAGCAATGCTCTTTATCTCCAGACCCAACGGACGCCGAGACAAAAGATGACGCATTTATCACTTTGGTCACATTAAAATCAGCATGTATTATTGTTGGTAGTGAGGTTAGAACAGAGTCTGGAAATGCTATTTCTATTAAAGACGGACCATCCGCAATAGATTTACGCGGCGTATCTAGCACACTATTAGTTTTATACAAAGATTTGAACGACAAATACAATCAAGCCTTGATGAATTATCGCGCTGGAAACAGTATAGCTGGCAAGGCAATTCTTGGTCCATATAGCCCAGCAAGCGAATTTGTTACCAGAAATCACAGCGATAGTGATCTTAGGGGTGGATATTTTAGATACTAAAGGAGAAGAAAATGACCGTTTTAAATGATCAAACTATAAGAAACAACATTCAAACAGACCTAGCGGACAATAACGCCGGTCTTATTTCTGCCAGAGACGTTAGGCAGAATATGGTAGATATTATTGAGTCTTTAAAGTACATTGTTGCAAGCGGTGATTTCGACGCTACACACCCATTCGCAAAAGATGTGAGATGCAAAATAAACGACGTTGATCCAGCAAACATAGAGGGCGGCACCCTTATCGTTGAGTCTGGTATTCAATTTTCTAACCCAATTGGTAATAATGGAATCCAAGTAGAGCCATACCCCGGCTCGACAGGTATTCCACACAGTGGTTTAGCAGGATTAACATTGGGCGATCCACACCCACAATACCTTAAGCTTACTGGCAATAGAAATATGGACGGTAATCTTGGCACAGGCGGTCCAAACAACTGGATCAATGCTAGCGGGATCACCATGACAAATAGAATGCATGGTATTTCATTTAGATATATTGATGCCGATGAAGAAATTATGCATGTTGGCAGTGGCACAACTGTAAAGTTTGATGTTGATAATAGCATGATGCCAACAGCAAAGGGCGTAGCACAAGCTTGGATTAGATTTAGTGGTTCGGGCAACATGCAGGTGCTATCCTCTTATAACGTTTCTAAATTACAGCGCCCACTTGGTCAAACAAGCCCCGGCAAATTTAAGATTTTCTTTAAGCCCAACACTTTTACTGACAGTAATTATGTAGCTGTTGCTAGCAGTAACGCCAGAAGCGACAACGATAGCGCAGAAGATTTCTCTAATAATACTGTTGGCATTGTAGAGCGCGACAAAGACTACATTACATTTCAAGTTCTAAATTCTGCTGGATCATTCGTTGATGCCGCAGTAAATGATCTTGTGATATTTGGTAACGCTAGCGGCGTAACACCTTCAACGGGCGTAACTATCGAAAACAATCCAGAATAAGTGGAGATAACAAGTGCCTAATCAAAACCTAGTTAATCTATATGATCGTATTAAAGAAGTAAGTTACACTGTAGGCACTGGTAATCTTGGTTTGGCTGGAGCCGCAGTTGGGTTTAGTTCTTTTGCTTCAGTTTATAGCCATAATTCTCCAATAATTTATGCTGTTACAGATGGAACAAATTATGAAGTAGGTTCAGGTGTTTTATTAAGAGCCGACTACGACAATGGAGATGGAATTACTTATGATACATTGTCTAATAGAACTCCTATTAGAAGTAGTAATAGCAATGGTTTAGTAAGTTTTCCTCCCGGCACTAAAGAAGTTTATGTTACGTATCCAGCAACACATGCTGTTATGATGGGTTCTGGTTTAGGTGGACTTAGGGTTCCACAACGTAAAGGCTTGGCTGTTTGGGATTCAGAAAATATTCTTAACTATGACCCGAACATTATTTGGGATGCTACATTTAATTCTCTTGGTTTACAGAAAACATATCCAACATATGGCATAGACATTGGTGGAAATGGCACTGTTAGCTCTGCTATTCGTGCTTCTGGGTATTATGTTGGTTCTACTGGCGTATATTTTCAAGAACAAAACGGTAACGAGTCAAGTTATCCCGGAGGTACTCAGTTTCAACACTTTGAAAAGAACAGGCTGGATGCATACGCTTATTCTCAAAGTCTTCTTGGTCAACTAACTGGTAGCGATGCTGTTCTAGAACTTAGCGGCGTTGTTAACCAGTACATCCTATTTAAAAAGCAAAATGCCGGAAGCGTTTTTGCTGGACCTCCAGCTTCATGCACTCCACCTTGTCAACCCGGATATCCAAGTTTTAGAAACCTAGCTTTAGAAGATATCCCAGATTTATCAAGTATTTATGCAACATTTACGCAGCTTACTAGTGTATCTGGAGCTTTAAATACAAGCTTGACAAATAGAATAACTGCTGTTTCTGGATCACTACAGGAACAACATAATAGCGGCATAGCCATCATCAATGAGTCAATCGCCAGTGGCGAAAGTAGATTCGATGACTACGTTGTTGCAGCCTCTGGAAGACTAGAAGATTTTATCATTACAACATCTGGCAATATCAATAATATCACTCCGCTTTATAAAGTAGTAAATAAAACAATACCTGTTATTTCTGCAAACACTACTTATGCAACATCTTTTACCGTTTCTGGAATTATATCGGGTCAGCCATATTCCGTTAACGTTAGCCCAAGTGTCATGCTAAATGATAATGTATTATTAAGCTATTCATTCCCAAGCGGCACTAACACTATATCGTCTGTATTTTACAACTGCGGAAGCTCTTCTTCAACGAGTCAAACATTAAATTTTTACATCACGGCACATAAAGTAATAGTATAATGCCAATTAATATTTCTCAATCTGTTTTTGATAAATACTATGAGTTAATTGACTCAACGTTTGATATTTTTGGCGTTACGTGTCAACTAGTATCTATCAATAAAATCGAAGAAATAGTCTACAACCCAAACAATAATGCGCCCAATAAAAATTCACTCAATGCCCACAGAACCGGCGGCAATTCAGTTTATGACGTTGGACATAAGACATTCAAAGAAGTAGAAACGCTAACCGATATCAAATTAAAAGTTTACTGGGATTCTAGGCAGTGGATAAATGTTACCAGCGATATTAAAATCCCTGACGGATCAATTCAAACTATTGGACTTATGACAGACTTGCCACTAGTCTTAAAAGCTAAACAACTAATAGCTCACAATGGCATCAAAGACTACAAAGTAATAAGGTTTGAAAGAATTGGTGAATTTATTCCAATGGGCATTAAACAAGACCGATACTTCGCCTGTTTCTGGAAAAGAGCATGATAACATTAAAACTATTAGATTCCGTGGCAGAGATAGAGAAAAAAGTAAATGCGGCCATTGCCGATTTGGCAAACACAAAAATAGGTAATAGCAGAACAGAAATTTTACAGAAGTGCCAATCACTTATAAGTGGATGGATTTTATTACAACCAGAGATAATTTCGCTCAATAGCTCATCGCCAGATTCTTTGGCTGGACAGTTTGGACTACTTCCCGGCCAAGCCGCATCTGCAACAAACAGTATTATAAACGCGGTCAAAGATTCTATCACAGTCAAAATAGCAACATTTAATAACAAGCTTCAGGGCGGAATCACTGTAGAATTTCAACCAGCAAATTTTCTCAATATCTTAAACATTCCACAAGGTCACACGCCAATTAATGGGGGCGACTTACACTGGATGGATTGGTTACTAAAGCGCGGGGATAACATTATTATTGTTAACTACCAATATGATCCAAAGTCTGGAGTTGGCCGATCTGGTCTGGGACACATGATTGGCGGTGGAGCTTTTAGAGTGCCGCCACAATTTTCAGGCACAGATACGAACAATTTCATCACAAGAGCATTGATCGGTCAGGCCCAAGAGTCAGCAATAGCAGCTATATTTAGAAACGTGCTAGGTGCATAATGTCAAATCACCTTAATATCGATGGTATTAACAGTATTTTCGACACAACTCTGAATAATGAGTTGCAAGATAATATTGTTGAATTTTTCGATTGGGCATTGCTTCAAAAGGGAAACTATTTCAATGTGACTCTTAATGAAGTTTCTTCTGATAATCTAGACTATAGTATCTTGAGAAAGTCTGGCAATAACAACTTCACAGATGGGATTGCGTGGGAAGGATTTAGAAAAAATTGGGTATGGCAAAGTGGCATCACATATCAGCCAGCCCCGCTTGTAGATAATAATCCAGCTTATCCCGGTATTTCTGGAATTTACATAAACGACACTTTTTATCCAACCAATACTACCGGTCAATATGCATATAAAGTAGATTATTACAATGGCAGGGTGGTATTTGACAATCCCATTCCAACTGGTAGTAAGGTTCAGGCTGAATATAGCTACAAATATATTAACATTATTTATGCTAATAATTTACCTTGGTTAAGAGAAATACAGTATAGAACTCTTGAGCCAAGCCAAAGCTTCATTAATATAAATAAGGGAGAATTTGATCTTCCAGCAGAAATGCGGGTCCAGCTTCCAGCTATAGCGGTAGAAGTTGTACCAAGACGAACTATGCGTGGATTTCAACTGGGCGGTGGTCAGCGGGTTTTGACAGACGTTTTATTTCACTGCATAGCCGAAGATGAAATCACGCGAAATAAGCTGGTAGATATCATATCATTTCAGAATGATAAAACCATATACATGTTCGATAGCAATCGTATTGCTAATAGTGGAGATATGCCCCTAGATTACAGAGGCTTTCCAGTTTCTGGAGCCTTAAGGTACCCAGATTTAATCGAAAAATACCCATCTAAAAAGATGGATTTTCAGAATTCTACCGTGCAGGGGATGGATATGATTAATACCAATTTCTACGCTGGTATAGTCAGAACCACCACTGAAGTAATTCAACTTAATATCTAGTTTTTGTGTATAACTAATTAGAGTTTTATAGAACTTTCATAGGAGAGATATAATGGCAAATGATCGTACATTTTATGCTTGTCAAGCGGTAGCTATAGCTGTTCAATTACCAGACGCAATTACCGGCGAATACGCTGCTCCCGCTGCTGGTGATTATCAATTCCTTCATGGTGTCCAATCTGTTGGGCTAAATACAAACTTTGAGTTTGAAAACGTTTTCGAATTAGGTCAGTTAGAGATTTATGATAGTGTTCTTCAAATTCCACAAATTGAAGTTACTTTAGAAAAAGTATTAGACAATCATCCAACAGTATATTCTTTAGTTGGATCAGATCAAGATTTGCTAATAGACAGCAAAAAAAGAGTATGTCTAAAGTTTGCTATCTATAAAGATACAGAAAACGCCGGTGTGTCAGCGCCACTACAGACAGTATACTGTACTGGTATGTATGTTAACAGTGTTTCTTATCAGTTTCCAGTAGATGGTAATCTTACAGAGTCAGTCACTCTAGCTGGCAACCATAAGGCATGGAATAATGATACTCTAAACATTCCTGCCGACATTTCTGATAATGACACATCCACAACTGACGAACCACTTGGTGGCAACGTATTAACCAGAAAAGACGTTACAGGTCTAAATCTTCCACAGGGAGGCGACAAGGTTCAATCTGTGAATATTAGCATAGACTTAGGCAGAGAAGACTTATTAGAGCTTGGACAAAAAGCCCCATATGCTCGTATTCCAAATTACCCAGTAGAAGTTACAGCAGAAATAGAATACTTAGTTGATGAAAACACTTTGGAAACAGGCACTGGGTTTGATGAAGACACAGACGAGCTTCCAATTAGAGATCAGACAATCTCTGTGACGGCTGGCGCTTATACTGTAGATCTTGGTAATAAGTGCTTTCTTAAGTCTGTAACATATGGTGGAGGCGATGCTAGCGGTGGAAATGCCACCGTTCAATATAGCTATTCAACATATAATACATTCAATGTAACATATGCTCCTGCTCCTTGATAATTAATAATCTATAAAGCTCTAGGACTCAAAAGGAAACAAAAATAAAGACTCCCGCAATGAGGTTTTGTAATGAAACAGCATGAGCGGGAGTTTTTTATTTCAACAATAAGATCTGGAAAGATATTTTTACAAGAAGGTTTAGTTGTACACTCTCCAACAATTGACCAATTAGTACATTCTTGTCAAAAATACAATGAAGCATATGAGCAGGCAGTTAATGATGGATTAATGACAGAAGATGATATGTCTTCTTGGATGAAAGAGCAGTATCTTTGGACAAGTTTTCACGAAAATAAGTTAGAGGAAATCAAAAAGAAAGTTGAAAATCTTAAAGTAGATATCTATGAAGCTAGACAAGACGCAAAGCTAGCCAAAAGAATTAGATCTTCTATTAGAGAAACTGAAGATATTCTTTCAGAACAGTTATTACAAAAAAACTATAACTATCAAAATACTTGCGAAGGATTTGCTTCCACAGAAAAAACATCTTGGCTCATACAAAATCTCACATTTAAAAATAATCAGCTTTATGACTTTTCTGACACATCTTTACAAACAGTTATTGAACAATGGTATCTATCTTTTCTTCCAGATAGTAAATGTAGAGATTTGGCGCGAAATGAACCTTGGAAATCGCTTTGGATTATTAGAGAAAAATCTCAACTACAATTATTTGCAAACGCAGGACTTACGGAGCTTAATCACAATCAAAAAAACTTAATAGTTTGGTCGCAAATGTATGACAACATACAAGAGTCACTAGACTGCCCAAGTAAAGAAGTCATAGAAGACGATGATATGTTAGATGGATGGTTTATAGTTCAAAATAGGAAACGAGAAAAGGAAAAACTAGAAAAGGATTTTGAGAATTCTACCAAGAATGCAAAGATCAAGGGATCTTCAGAAGTATTCATAATGGCTCAGAATACAGACAAGGCCAAAAACATACAAAATCTTAATAGCGAAAAAGCAAAATCTATTATCAATCAACGTAACAAAATTATAGAATCTAAAGGAACTGTGGGACAGGAAGAATTTGTCGATGAAAAAATGAAAATACATACGCAAAAGATGGAAATGGCCGCAAAGCAAGCTAAATCAAAGTAAGGAGCTTATAATGGACAATTTGAACAATAGATCAGATTACAAAAAAGCCAGAGAGGAAAGATACAAACAAGAGTCAAAAGATAGACTATCCAAGATTCTTAAAAAGAAAATTCAAACTACTATGATTGGTGCATTAAGTAGCATTGAAGAAAATTTTAGCTTTCTTTGGGAGACTTCAGATGGCAAGTTAACCAAAGATCAACAAATTATTAAGGATGTTTTTCAAAAGGTGCGATCAGAAATACTAGACAAGGGAAACAATCAAGCACGCAATATTGATGCAGAATTAGCCCATTATGATGTAGAGTGGCTTAGATATTCGATTAAGATTCCAGTTATTCAACCAGAAAAGAAATAGGAGATTATTATGTCAAAGGAAAAGGATAAAGTTGTTGAAGTTAAGGTCAAAGACGGCGAAGGCGAAAAGACAGTCAAGATTGTTGTTAAGAGGCCACAAAGCGCAGTAATGTCGCAAGCCCAGAGAGTTTCGGCCAAGGCTTGGACAGATTGTGTTAGAGATGGCATTATGACAAAGAAGGAACTATCCAAGTTCATGAAAGAGCAGGGGATTTGGGACAAGGGCAAGGATGTAGAGCAAGACAAGATTAGTGCCGACATAATCGCCCTAGAAAAGAAGCTATACGTTGGCGATAGTAAGAATGCCAAGGTTAAGGCTTCTGAGGCTAAAAATATAGCCATTGATATGCGCAAAAAACGCAATGAATTAAGAGAACTAATTGCCGAAAAAATGGCACTAGAGCAGAATACAGCAGAAGCTATTTCTGACAACGCCAGATTTGAGTTTTTAGTTGCCAATTGTGCATTCTATGAAAATGGCAATAAAGTGTATAATTCCATAGATGAGTACACGGAGCAGTCGGATAGTGAGATTGCCTTTGCGGCAGCTACCGCCCTAGCTCAAATGATGTATTCTATCGACAAGGACTTCGAAGCCAACCTACCGGAAAATAAGTTCCTAAAACAGTACCATTTCGTTAACGACGATCTCTCCCTAGTTAATGAAAAGGGCGAAACGGTTGACCTAGAAGGCCGCAGAATCAACAACTTAGGACAGTACATCAATGATGAGGGTCAGCGAACTGATAAAGACGGAAACGTACTAGACGAACAGGGTAATTATATACCTTCAGTCGTGTATGTTGATGATAAAGGCAAGAAAGTTAATCCTGAAGGATAGTTTGTAGGAAAGTGGAAAGTGTGGTCTTTAACAGCATAGGGTGCTATGTCTAAATTCGTACTGACTGCACAGCTACAGCTACAAGCCCCAAATAACGTTTCCCAAATTGTTAGCCAGATTCAAAATCAGCTAAACAATGTTAGCGTTAACGTTCAAGTTCAGGGTTCAGCCCAAGCTAATAAGCAATTACAGCAAATAACTCAATCTACCAACGCCGCAACTACTGCGGCTGGTAGAATGGGTAATGCTTTTGCTGTTTCTATTCGTAGGTTTGCCGCTTTTTCTATCGCCACTAGAGCGGTAGGATTGTTTACTAGCACATTAGCTGATGCGGTTAAAACAGCTATTGATTTTGAACGAGAATTAATCAAAATTTCTCAAGTAACTGGCAGAAGTGTTAGTAGCTTAAGAGATTTAACAGATTCAGTAACTTCATTAGCTACTGGACTTGGTGTTACCTCTGGTTCGTTATTAGAGGTTACAACAGTCTTAACACAGGCTGGTTTATCTAGTGATGATACTAAAATAGCCTTAGAGTCTTTAGCTAAAGCCGCCCTTGCTCCTAACTTCGACAGTATTTCAGAAACGGCAGAAGGCGCTATTGCTATTCTTGCTCAGTTTAAGCAGGGCGTGGGCGCATTAGAAGGTCAGCTTAGTTCGATTGACGCTGTGGCTGGCGCGTTCGCCGTAGAAGCTGGCGACTTAATCGACGTTATTCGCCGTTCTGGTGGTGTTTTCAAGGCGTCTGGTGGTAGCCTTAATGAACTACTTGCTTTATTTACATCAGTAAGAGCCACAACCCGTGAAAGTGCTGAAAGCATTGGTACTGGCTTAAGAACTATTTTCACACGTATTCAGCGACCAGAAACAATTGAATTCTTAAAACAATTTGGTGTGGAACTTGTAGACTTAAATGGCAAGTTCGTTGGTCCATATGAAGCTATTAAAAGATTAAGCGAAGCCATTAGCGGATTAGGAGAAGGTGACTTAACATTTATTAAGATTGCTGAAGAGCTTGGTGGATTCAGACAAATTGGTAAAGTTCTTCCATTATTACAACAGTTTAGTACAGCACAAGCCGCTCTTAACGTTGCGCAAAATGCTGGCAATGGTTTAACTAAAAATGCAGAAATGGCTCAAGCTTCTCTAGCAATTAGAATCATCAAGGTTAGAGAAGAATTCTTAGCCTTAGTAAGATCTGTAACAGAAACAACAACATTTCAAGTCATGGCTAATACTGCCTTGGCTTTAGCTTCTGCATTAATAAAGATTGCTGATTCTATCAAACCCTTACTTCCTCTCCTTGCCGCCGTGGCGGCATTTAAAGCAGTAAAGGGTATTGGTGGATTTCTTGGCGGCATTGGTGCTGGGTTAACGTCTGGTAAAACTTTTAACAAAGGCGGCAAAGTATTAGCATTTGCTAAAGGTGGATTAGTTCCCGGTTCTGGATCTGGAACCGCTGATGATGTTCCTGCTATGGTTAGTAGTGGTGAATTTGTAATGAAAAAGAGCGCCGTTCAAAGAATTGGCGCAAACAATTTAGCAGCAATGAACAGGGGTGGGACTGTACAAGAATTTGCCACTGGCGGTATAGTTGTTGATCCTACAAAAATAGGAGCATTTTTTCTTAGACCAGAAGAAGGATTAGATAGGTCTGGCGCTTCCATGAAGGGATCAGTTCAAATAAGTAATAATTCTGTTTTAAAAAAACTTGGATTATCAGAATCAAAAGGAAAAACAAGACAGCAAGCCTTTGATAAACTAACTAAAGAACGACAAGCTTCATTGTTAGGATTATCAACTATTCCAGCAGGAAAAATTGATTCTTCAAAATTTTTCAGACAAGGAAATGTTAATTTAACTAGCTCAATATCTAGTCCCGGAAGGCAAGCTTTAAGAGATAAGGGTGTTAGCAAAGAAGAGATAGATCGTATCGACATAAATAAAGTACAAACCAGATTAAATAGAGGCATTGAAAAAGGTAAGTTATCTGTTGAATCAAAGTCAGTACCAATGTCTGGATCAATTTCATCTTATTTCCCCGGTAAAGATGATTTTGCGACATCTAATATCTCTAACATCATAGCAGAAAATACAAAACGAGGTTTGTATAATACAGTATTAAAAAGTGTTGATCCAGCATTATCGGTTTTAAATAATCCAGTTTTATCTGTAGATAAACAACAGGCTAAAAGGGGCGCATCAAAAATATCAAATGACCCAAATGCTAGAGCCACAACAGAGGGATTTATATTTGAAGGATTAATTAAGGCTATTACTGGAGCCAAACTTTCTGGTAATCAAGCGAACTTTGACTTTCCTTCTGGCTCAATGTCTGCTTCTAAGGCATCTTTAAAAGCAATGTTTGCTAATAGTAGCGGAGAAGGAATAGACTCACTAATAAAAGCTGATGCAAAAAGAAGTAACAGTAGGTCTGCCATAGACTCCATTAAAAATAAAATAGCTAACGATATAAATGCAAATCGCCTAGAAGGAATTTCAATACAAAAATTTGCTGTTGGCGGTTTAGCAAAACCAAAAGATACTCTACAAAGATATTTTGAAGATGCGGCACCAATTAATCTTGGTCTTTCAAACAGTAAAGCTCTTAGTAAAGATCAGCGCAAGCAATTAGCTTCTGATACCAAAGATTTACGTAAACTAAGAACATCCGCACCAACAGAATTGTATAGTTCAATATCTCGTAGTGCTTTTGATAAGTTTGCTATGGATACTGGCTTAAATAAAAACCCAGATATTCCACAAGGCACAAAATTTAATAATAGGCAATCATACTATGCTCCAGAAGTAGCTAAAACTATTGGTAAAACTTTTAGCCTTCCGGGTTTTGTTTCTACTAGTAAAAATTACACAGTTGCTAAATCTTTCTTAGATAATGCTCCAAGATCAGAAGATAACTGGGCAGCAATGCTTACAATTGCCACAAAGAAAAACGCACAAGGAGTAGACGTTGCTGAACAACTAAAAGATCGTAAAATCAATGTAACAAAGCAAGATATAAACCCAAGAACGGGCAAAATGGACACATTCTTCATGAAGCAGCCCAATGAAGAAAATGAATTTATGCTTTCGCCTCGTTCTAGATTTAGAGTAGACAAAGCAAGATACGTAGATCTAATGGGGAGGCACAATCTTTGGGCAAATGTTCAACAGCTTGCTGTTGGTGGTAGAGCTAAAGGTATAGACAGACGTAAAAAAAGAGGATTCTTTTTTGATTTTGATGACACTTTAGCAGAAACCGGAGCCATAGAAAGGCCGGGTACTGCCGATCCATATTCTGATTTTCGTGGAGCGAAAGGTAAAACATTTCTTGAATCTGCTTCTGCAACTAGATATGCAGAAATGGCAAAAAGAAGAGCCGCACAAGGTAATGATATTTGGGTTTTAACTGCTAGACCCGGAGACAAAGATACAGTAGGTGGCATACGAACCTTTGGCTCAAAACATGGATTAAATTTTAAGGGTGTCATTGGCGTTGCTGGTATGTCTGGTAAAAGGGGCGTAAATACGTCTACAGCAAAATCTATGATCTTATCTAGATATACTAAAAATTATCCAGATGGCATTGTTTTTGTTGATGATTTAAAGGAAAATATTCTAGCCGCTCAAGAACAAATGGCGCAGTCTAGTGTTCCATTTAAATCGGTTGTTGCTAAGAAAAATCTAGGTGGATTTATTCAAAGATTTGCTTTGGGCGGTATGGGGAAACCGTCAAGAAAAGTAGACTATGAATCTGGTGTTGGCCCAAGCCCATTTGCTTCGCAAAAATCTAATAAGCTAGGTCAAGAAGTATATGCTCTACAAAAATCTAGCGGCTTAAACAATTTAGAGTTTGGCGACATTGTACAAACAGCGAATACATTGGGTTATAATACAATACCCCAATTTAAACAGTATTTAGCAAAGAGAGTTGCAGAGAAAAAGAATAAATCACAACTGAAAACCAATGTTCCATCTTTGTTAAGCTCGCTAAAAGATGACCCAAGACCACAAGCTACATCAGCACAAGCGGCTATGGTTCAACAATTAAGTGGCCCAGAACCTACTCCACAAATCAAAAGGCTATCACCACAAGCTGAAAAAATGAGAATAATGCTTGGTGGTAAACCAAAAGCCTTTGCGTCTGGAGGTTTAGTTCCCGGTGTTGGAAATTCAGATACGGTTCCAGCAACATTGCGAGAGGGCGATTTTGTTATACGTAAAAGCAGTGTTAGTAAACTTGGTGCTGAAAATTTAGCATCTATGGCTGGATATGCGGCAGGCGGCAATGTATCAAAGAGCGTACCAGCATTACTAACGCCCGGAGAGTTTGTATTTGACGAACCTTCCGCGAAAAGTATTGGTTATGGCAATCTTAACCGCATGAATAAAGTTGGTAAATATGCCAAGGGTGGCTTTGTCGGTGTGCAAAAGTTTGCCACAGGAACTTCTGGCTCTGGAGCAAAATCAGTTATTAGTAATATTCCTGTTCCCGGTTTTGACACAAAGGCTCCAACTCTACTTAATAAAATTGTTGCTCAACTAACCGGAACATTTTCTATTGTTGATATTGACTTGAAAAAAAGCTCTAAGCAGTTTAAACTTCTTCAAACAATTACGCCAGATTTAGCTAAATCTTTAATGGACTATGCTCAAGCTTCAAATTTAAATGTTAAACAAACTGGACAATTAGCTAGCGCATATTCTAAGCTTGTCGGCACAATGTTAATGCAAGGAGACAAAGATTCGCAAATAGTTGCTAGTATGCAACCATATGTAGATGCACTTAAAGCAGATACTAATGCTAAGTTAGCATCTGCTAAAGCTACTTCCGCAATGACATTGGCTGGAGCAACATCTAACGTGACCACGGCGGCGACAAGTGCGGCACAACCAACTGCCACCACATCGACAGTTGGCGCTTCCCCAGCCGCCAAGCAGGGCATTAATGTACAACAAGTATATTTAGACGCTATTAAAGCTGACTATAAAGAAAGCTTTCAACAAATTAAAAATGCCCACGATCAAGAAGTTAAATCTGCTCAAGCATCTGGAAAGACCCAGCAAGAAATTGCCAATATTACTAATCAATATAAGCAACAAGTACAACAATTAAATACCAGCACAATTGCTAAAATAAAGACTATACAAGCATCCGCTGTTAACGCTTCTGCAACGGCTGGTACTATTCTACCAAATACATCTTCAGCCAAAGTTACACCATCTAGCGGTGTAGCGATTGTTGGTTCAGGAAAAAGTAAAGCTGGCAGTTCTGGGGCAGGAAGCTCACAAGACGCACAAGGTGGATTAATTGCGCTAACTTTATTGCCATCTATCATTCAAAGTATGATTCCGCCGATAGATGAAAACTCATCTGCTATTACTAGAATGACTAATTCTCTGTTATCTATGGCCACAACTGTTGGTGGCGTTATTTTTGCGTTACAATCTTTTGGTGTTAGTTTAAATGTGGATAAATTAAAAACTTTGCTTGGCACTGGATCTGGTAGTCTTGGAGATATTATTAGCGGTGTTACTTCTGGTAAACAGCGCGCTGGAGAAAGTTTTAAAGAAGCATTTCAAACTGGCAAAATAGATGGACAAATTAAAAATTTAAGAGATTCTGCCCCCAATAGACAGGGGAATAGTCGTGGCGCTTATGACGCTACAAGCGGACGATTTGTTAGAAATGATACTCCAATGGAGCAATTGTCTAGACAATCAAGAGCAGATCAAATTAGAGATTTAAGAAAACAAAGATTATCTAGCCCATCTCCAACATCAGTTACTGGAAAATTTGCTCAAAACGTTGGAAAAGTATCAAGTCAGGGTGGAGCTTTGAGTAATGCTACCAATGCCGCCATGAATAGTGCTAATTTCGTTGGAAAAAGTTTTCAAAGTGTTGGTTCTGGAATAGGCTCTGGCGTACAATTAGCAGCAAGTAAAGTTGGTTTAGGTAACGTAGCTAGTTCCGCAGGAGCTAAACTTAGTGGCGCAATGGCAGGAATAACTCAAGCCTCCGGTCCACTAATTACCAATTTAGTTTCATTGGCAGGACCATTGGTAGCAATTGGGGGTTCAGCATTAGTTGTTTCTTCGGTATTTAACACATTGATAAGTTCTATGTATGATTATGATAATCAACTCAAAAAAGCCATCAGTAAAGGAGATGTATCAAAAGCTGGTAAGGTTGCTGGACAAAAATATGAATTAGAAGCTGCTAATACAGCGAGGACTGCTGGCGCAACGGTTGGTGCTGGAATTGGATTTTTCCTAGGAGGACCAATAGGTTCAGCTATTGGTGCCACAATAGGCGCTGGAATAGGAACACTGTTTGCAAATGCAGCGCCGGGACTTACTGAAAGTCTTAATATTCTTTTTGGTGGAAACACTAAGGCTAGCGCAATAGCTTTAGCGGAAGCTCAAGCTCAAGCTGTAAAAACAAGTCAAGCTCTTGCTGAAGCTCAGACAACCGCTGAAAAAAGTATTAAAGATTTTCAAGCTGGAACTATAACGGCAGCAGAGGCATTAAGAAAAGTTCAGTCTGCAACACAAGAAGTAAATACTCTTCAACAAAAAAATGAAAAAGCTGTCGCAAAAAATAATGAAAATAAATCAACTGGAATCGGTTCTATGGCTAGAAATAGTCTTGCTTATTCTTTAGGCGGTGCTTTATTTGGGGTGGAAACTGCTGATACGAGAAATAAAAGAATAGATAGTGAGAATGCTAAAGTTATAGAAGGACAAAAAGCTTCAATATTACAGGCTAATGATATCAACAAGCAGGTTGGCCTTGCAACAGCAAGAACATCTATATTGTCTAGTGTTAAAGCTGGTAAAACTAGAGAAGAAATTGCCGCAGGTCTAGACAGCCAGCTTGGAGATAGCGGGCCGCAAGCTATTAGAAAACAGGCTTCAGAAGCTTTTTCTAAAGCAATGGCTGCTAATAAACGTGGAGATACAGAAACCGGAAGCGCCTACGAAGAACAAGCTAAAGCACTTAGAAAACAAGCTGAAGACTACGAACAAAGTATTAGTAATTTAATTAAAGAACAGGAAAGACTAGAGAAGTCTCTTCAAGCTCTTAATCTTGGTCTTCGTGGCCCAGCGGCTGGTGCTGGCGCTGCTGCGGCAGAATTACAAAATTTTGCTGCCCAAATAGAAGGAACTGCATTGCCAGCAGTTAATGCTATTGGCTTACTAGAAGCATCAGCAACGTCCGCTGGCGCAGCTATGGACAAGGCATCATTAGATAAAGCAAATGAGCAAGTTGCTTCTACATTAAAAGACTTAGGAGCTTCTCCAGAACAAGTAACAAAATTCCAAGGTATGTCTGGAGCTTTTAATTCAGCACAAGTAAAGTATAAAGATGTTGCACAGCAAATAAAAGATGAACAAAGCGCTTCTGGAAAATCGTTTTCACCAGAAGAAATAAGGAAAAAATTTGCTGAAAAACTTGGTGAAGGAGCGCCAGAAGAATTTAAAAATATTATTAACGGCATAGAGCTTACAGATGCAATAACAGATCAGATTGCTAGAAATGACTATAGTGGCATTGCTGACGCTTTAGGAGAACAAGGCAAGAAATTCTTTGAGCCTGTACAAAAAGTCTTACAAGATTACCAAAAGGCTCAAGACGTTGTAGTAAAATTAACAAAAGAGAGAATTGAAGCAGAAAGAGGCTATATACAATCTGTTAGAGAAGCTCAAGATTTGATGATGGAAGGTAGAGAAATTCAATCAAAATATGGTGGCCCAAAATTAACAATAGAAGAAAGAAGAGCATCGGTATTAACAAAAGCTAACGCCAGTAATAGTTTAACAGGATTGCCAGCGCTAAGTTCAGCCAGTGGAGCAGATTTTACAGCAAGATCTCAAGCAATTCAGGGAAGATTTGCGAGTAATCAACAACAGATAAATGCTGGAGAAGGTGCTGGCACTAAGAGTGGAGAACAATTAAGACAGCAGCAACAAGATTTAAAACAAGCTCAAAAGGATCAAATACAGACCATTAGAGAGTTGGTTAAACTTGAAGAAGAAAACTTAAAATTGATCTCTGAAAAAAATAAATTAGAAAGAGATTCAATAGACTCATTAGTTTCTGGCGACATAGAGAAGTTCTTTGACCAACAAGCAGCCGTTGGCGCACAAGCTGCTATAGCCACTGGCGACCAAAGATTAATTGGTCAATTTGGCATGTCGGCTTTAGGTGGCGCAGCACAAGAAACCAAGCGACAACAAGAAGCTGGCGTTACATCAATGTATGGTCAAAACCTCGCTGGTCCCGGAGGTTTAACGGAAAGAGCTTATGGATCTGCTATTTCTGCTGCTGGCGTTCAAAACCCATTGGCTATGGCTCAAGTTGCCGCTGGCACCACCGGCGAAGAAGAAGCATCTAAAGCTAGACTAAGAGAGCTTGGGGGCGCTCTTGGAGAAACTGGACAATTAGGACAAGACTTATCTCAAATAGATGTTGCAACTGCCACTATGAATGTAGCAAATGCAGAAGTGATTCTAAATAATGCCATAGAAAAAGGCAAAGCTTTAGGTACTGAACTAATGGCTAATGGCGGCATGGTATATGCTAGCCGTGGCATTTTTGTTCCTCGCGGTACAGATACAGTTCCCGCTATGTTAACTCCCGGTGAGTTTGTTGTAAGAAGAGAAGCTGTTCAAAGAGGCAATAACTTACAAATGTTACAATCAATGAACCGTGGTTCAAATACAGCAACTGGTCAATCTAGCTCAGTGGCAATGATGGCTACAGGTGGAAAAGTAAGATATTTTAGCGGCGGCGGCTTGAACGGCGGTGCGCAAAGTCAAGAAGCTGGCGGTGGAGGTGGCTCTGGTAGCGGTGGGAGTGGGTTTGGTTTTAATCTAGAGTCTTTAGGCAAGTTTGCAGAAGCCTTAACTAACTTTAATTCCAAGTTGGCAACAAACATTACAAATTTAGCCAACACGAAATTTACAATCAAATTAGAAACAGCAAACATTAATGTAAATCTTACTGGCGCATCTTTACTAAAAGATCTTACAGATGGGATTCAAGCAAAAATTTATGAACATGTTGGTCAAGAAATTAGTCAATATCGTGTAGGTAATGGTGGGAAGCTAGAAAAAAATGGCTCATTACTTAATAATAATGGGCAAGGAGGATAGATTATGGATTGTATTTTACAACAGACAAGTGCTAAAAATCTTGCTAGTGGCACACTTAAAGCCAACGCCACAGTTATTCACAGGCCAGCCAAAATAATAGAAGGCAGCGGCTCTATAAAAGCAAGTTGTGGCATCAATATCAATGTTGGTTTTAGCAATAATCAACCATTATTTGGTCAATCTGAAGAGCTTTTGTTTGGTGCTGCGCCCTCTCAGCCACTTGTTGTCACAAGATCAGAAAACAGGCTATCGTGCGTTGGTTCTTTTAGAATTCTAAATTCTAGACAATACCGATTCAATGAACAGACATACATAGTAGACGATGAGAGCGATATTTTAGCTATTAGACTTAATGACGCTAGAGTTATTGATGTTGTCAATCCATATAGCGATATTAATCCAACAATTGAGGCTGACCAAGATAACTCTGGATTTTCTGGATTTCTCACATTATCAAGCAATAATCTAGAATCCAAAATTTTAGCTGTTGGCCAATTCAGAAATATACATACAGATAAAATTGGTGGTAATTTAAGTAAGATTAAATCAATACCACGATTTAGGGCCACACAAAAACTATATCCAATCAGAGATATTGTAACTTCATCTAATGACGTTTACTTTGTTAACAAAGATCTATCATCTGGAAATATATACCAAAGCATTGACGAGGGGCTTGCTATTGGTAACTATACAGACAATGGGGATCAAAGCACTAGAATATCTGATGATGCATCTACATTTATACAACCATCTTCTATATACTCTCAGGGTGATTTTACATACAGATGTGAAGTTCTTCCACCAACAATCACTCCAAAAGAGAGCTTCTTATTCGTAAGAGCAGCCGCCCCATTAATTTCTTATGAATCAGATGTTCCAGCAATTTACAAGATTCACAACATCAAGCTAGAAGACCCATCTGGTAATTTGATTGTCAAATACAAAGATATTACTTTCCGTGGTGACGGTAACTACTTAAAAGAAGATCAGTATAATTTTACAACATATGTTACAGAGCCAGAGGTCAACTACGCATCGTTACACACTTGGGAACCAAAGTTTCCTATTCTGGGTGAAGCCAGTGGTTACACTCTTAATCTAGATTTTACGGTTGATTGTATACATAACCCATTCTCTCGGGCTTTTAGTGGCGGCTATGAAGATGAATGCAAGCTAGACTTTGTTGAAACTGGTAAGAATGATTATCTAGCATTAGATGGATCGCCGCTATCAACAAGAACACAAGGATATGAACTCAATCCAAATAACTCACTTAGAATTTCTTGTATTGAAATCTGCAACAGTGGCGCACTCTTTGGATTATTAAACGATAACTATCTAGGTTTCCACACTGAAGTTCAGCCCACTGGCAACAGGCTAGAACGCATTATATATCCTTACAATGTATTGTCTTCTGATTTTGATACTGGGGTATATCCAGTTGCCAATAGCGTTTGGGAATCTTCTCCAGATATTGATGGCAATATCTCAACTAATACCAGCAATAGTGGCCAAGCCGTACTAGCAGATAGGTTGCGCAACATATTCAAGGTTGGACATATTACGCTAGACTCTACTACAAGCGTAACAAACTCTGGTAAGCTTCAGTTACAGTATAAACATGAGCCACCGTTTGGTATTAAGCAACAAACTGGCGGTTCTTTCAACTTTGGCGGCAAGGGCAGAAATAAATCACTAAGTAGCTCAGTCAAAGAGTTGATATATGGTAATGATATTTTCTTTACTATTGACTCGATAGAATTACAAATTAGTGCCAGAAAAGCTGTAGGATCTCCAGATTACACAATAGACGTTGTTGGTTATAGCGATGATGGAGTTATTAATATCACACCCGCAGTTGGTGGATTTTTGCAGAATAATGAAACATATGATCCCAACAATAGCTCTTTGGTCCCTGTAATTTCTGGACAAAAGCAAATAAATGAATTAGCTATTAGTGCTGAAACTTTATCAGATAAAGATCAATATTTTGAGCAACATGTTACCCTAAATCCAGCTAAAGATCACTATGTAATCTCAACATCGCCGCTAATTAATAGCACATCTTTCCAAAACTATACAATCCCACTAAAGATTTACCAAGACTCCGTTGATCTTGGTTCTCCAAGAGATTACTCAATGAGTTCGTTCTTTGAGAATCTCTACATTGATATTTATCCACTGCCCAGTGGCGCAGCTTTTTCCAGAGCAAACCTAGTTATCAAATACAAGCCATCCAATGCTTTACCTATGTATACATTTGGATATCAAGAAAAAGAACTAGCACAGCGTGAAATTAAGATTTACCCTACACCAAGAAAATCTGAAGATAATGTTCTTAATGCTACTTGGACAGATGCTCCACTGTCACTTATTGAAGATATTCCACATGGATACAAAACTCCAGCTACTATTAAAACAAACTATTCGCGCAGATGGCGTGGGGTTGATGGCACTATCTTCTCTGGACCATTTGATCCTCTAGATTTTAATTTTGCATTTTACAATCCACAACTAGAAGAACCATTTCTTAATGGATATTTTGATTTTAACAAACTCAATGGCAACGTGCTACTGTCTTCATACGACAACAATCTTAGCACTAGTGGAATAATAATTGGTGCAAACTCAAGTAGTTTAATCAGAAATATTGGTCTTAGATTTAATAGCTCTGGAATCTTTGATCACCAAGAAAGATTGTATAAGACACTAGATTGGACTTCTACTACTAATGAATTACACGGTCATATTCTAGATTCATTCGACAATGCATTAAGGGTTTCTGGAATAAATTGCAATATTAATTTTGGCGATGTTAGCGTGTCTAGTGGCTTCTCTATATTTACTAGATTCTGCCCAGACTCTACTATTAGTGGTGTGAATTACAACTTATTCAACTCTGGCGTTATAGCGTCTAAGTGGAACAGTGGTGAAAATCTTGAATTTACTCTAGGTTACAAGAACGGCTACCTATGTGCCAATGCTAAAGATGCTGATGGAAATATTGTCACCATACAAGACTCATCATTGTACACAGAGTATCAATATCCACTATCAATATTATTGACTTATAATGACAATAGCTCAAGAAAGCTTAAGCTCTATACTGACAATGAAATTGCTAGCGGTAGCTTTAATGTTTTAAGGGCAAGTTCTGATGAGTTTGACTTGATTGAAAGCCACAGCGATTTGGTTTTTGGTTATTCTTCTGGATCTGGTGTCGGGATTAATGGGTTCATTAGTGAGATTGGTATTTCTCAATTCAACACCTCTGGCACAAACATCACAGAAAATAATACAAATAGCAGATTACAGCAAGTCAAAGCTGAACATTTCTTATCAACACACAGGGCTAAATTCTGGAATGATGATGAACCCGTTACAAACGATAGATACAAACTATGGCAATATGTTGACGAAGATACTGACCAGTGGCACTTGGGCGCATTTAAGTACTGTGACTTCTTCTCGTCTTATGACACTTTAAAAACCAGAATTGGCAAAGACTTTATTGTGCATAACTTTAGCACAAATGGCATGACTTATGGTAACATTACAAATATTCCACTCCCATCTAACGTTCCAGCATCAAATCTAGCTTACCATTCTCAGTTAGAGAATGATATGTTAAGATTTAACCTTGGTGGAAATACTAATAGATTATTCTCAGTTGCACCAAGAATCACTAAGGCTTTACCTCGTAGCTATTCTTTCAATGAAACTGGATTTGTAGTTGATACTATTCTTCAGCACGAAACCACAAATGATATCATTTGGGAAGATGGAACAGTTGGTCCACGACTTATTGTAAGCTTGTACACTAAAGCTAAAGACTCTGACCTTTTTGATACAACAAATTGGGGCTTAATTAATAGAAGCATCCACCATATTGGCCCACAAGAATGCTGGTCTAAAATCAGTAGTAAATTTACACTTAATAGCTTAACAGACAAATCTACTGAACCTTGGTCAAATTTCGTAACTTCTAGAAATGTAACAGAGCTTAATCATAAGTTCTTTTCTAAAGATGTTGACGAAATGTTTTTGCAGTACGACTTAGTATATCCATCTGGACATTATGAGTCTAAGATTAAGATTCACTCAGCACACGTTAAGCTAGAAAACGCTTTACTAAAAGCTGAAACTGTTGGCGCTCTCAATTTTAATTTAGCTATTAGCGGCGAAGCTAGAGAGCGCGAAGTTATGCCCCTGTGTCTTCCAAACACTTTTGGTTCAGTTGAAACATCTGGCAACGGCCTCACAATGTATGCTTCAGGATATTTACTTATCCCACATACAGATTCTATGCCCCTGTTTAGCTCTGGAGCATATCTACTAGATAACAACGTGATGCCCCTACATTCTGTTACTGTGGGATATATTGGCGCGCCAACATTTACAGAATTTAATTTTGGATCATCGGAAGATCAGTTATTTGGATCTAATCCAACATACGGACCAACGCTTTTCGTTGCTGGAAGAACAGATAAATATGACAATACCACGCTTGCGTTGTATATACAAAATAATCAAACCAACCCATCAGCAAACGAAACATTAGTATTATTTACATCTTGCCCACCAACAACAAACACTAACCATTTTGATCTTTTTGTACAAGGTGGTTTTCCACCGCTGTCATCTTACGCATCTTCCTCTGCCCCACTATATGTAAATGCGCCACTACCAGATCAAATTACTAGCGGAACTCTTCCGTTTATTATTGATGCTGTAAATCCAAATATTGTAAGTGTTAGCGGCTCATTATCTCTAATGGTAATGAATCAGTCTACAATTAATGCTGGCTCAAATCAACTAGAAAGTTTCCTGTGGAACAAAGATAATGTTGGTAAAGATATTAGTGTTGTAGATAATAATTTAACATATTTTCCTGCTAATAGCGAAATTCGTGGAGTGCAAACAATCTGCTATGGTGAATGTGACACTGGCGGTAATTGCACAGAACTCGCAGTTGTTACTCATGATACAAGGTGGTATGAATCAAGCTGCGTAGATGGTGGCGCATTAAGAGCATTAACAACATATACCAACTTAGATGTTGGTTTTAGTGGAAATTTCTACGGCATTCGCAAGTTCGATAAGCTAATTCCACAAGCCCCTTATGAAATTACTATTGTTGGTAAAACTGGAACTAGCGGCATTATTGAAGTTCCAAGAGAAATGTCAGAATGGGAATATGGATTTAATGAAGACGTTGGATACTCTGGTCTTAAGATAGTTCCTCTTGAATCAGATCGAAACGTCAACGATCAATATGGCAAATCCATAGCCATTAAAGATAACTTAATGGCAGTTGGCGCTCCATTTCATAATATTGAAGATATTGATGGGTATGAACTAACAGATGCTGGCGCTGTTTTTGTGTATCGCAGAAATCCAGAACCAAGTGGATTTGATTGGTCAAATCAGCTAGATAAATCTCCTTGGTCATTAGAAGCCAAACTTTCTTTACCAGATGGATTTAAGAGAGATTACTATAATCTATCTCCAAAGTTTTTCTATCAAAATGGACAACAGTTGCCATTCTATGGAATGCAAAAAAACTGGATAGTAGGACAAGAAGGAAGACAACTTGGACACTCTGTGAGTATAGCTAAAACCGACGATAGAGAAGTTATAGTCGTTGGTGGTCCAAGTTGCAAGTGGAGTAGAACATTTGGCGGTGTTCAAGCAAGCCCAATAAATATTGGATTGTTTATTTTTACTGATGAATTCACCCCAACTATACCATTTCCTTGCTACCCACCCAGCCGCTGCGCGACATACGAAGACATTATAACCTTAGTAAAAGAAAAAGATATACTGTTTAAGTATTTCTGCGATCCAGCAGTATCTTTCAATGTAGAAGTTATCATCTGTGAACCAGTTCTTGGAACAATTAGTAGTGAACCATCTGCAAACTTCCCAGATCCTCAACCAAGTTTTGTGCAAAAATATCAAATTAATAGACACACTTATTACAGTAGAAATACAGACACATTCAGAAACAAAAACACCGCAATATTCAATGATCTTAAGTCCGTTTTTGAATCTGTATTTCCATACGATGAAACTAAATTGCACAACAATATACCACCAGTGCTTGGTTTCTATATAGATAATTCTGCATCTCTTGGTCCTAGAGCTTTACAGCCAGCCTTGGATCAATTTATCGCTTATTACAAATCTTATTCTTATGCTAGTGGTCTAACAGATTTTAATAATAATCCAGCTAGCGGTTATACAAATACTACTATTTCATTAGACGAACATTGGATTGATCAAGCAGCATCTTTGCTTTATGATACTCTTGATACCGGTCGAATGATTGAAAATGAAACATTCAAATTATTTGCCAACAATCTAGGGAATTTCAACTCAAATATTTCTGAATTTAATTCACCCCCAGCAAGCGGTGGCAGCGTCTACATCTACGAAAAACAGGGTAGTGATTGGGAAATAATTCAAGAAATTAAATCTCCAACAACATTAAACTCCATTGCTCCAGATAGGTTTGGTCATGCGGTTACAATTAGCGAAAGTGGAAATATCATTGTCGTTGGCTCACCATATATAGAGCAGGCAGTTTCGATATATGAATATAGACCGCACATTAAAGAGCAAAAATATGCTTATTTTCCATCTTGGCTAAACAGTAAAGCGGCGCAAGATTCTTCTTTTGGACACCTATTCCAACTCAATCAGCGTTTACAGCGGTTATTAGCAAATAATAATAATAACGCTATAAACTCACAACAGCAGATAGTCAGGCAAGTTTATTCAGAAATGTCTGCAAGTGGAAAATTTGAATTCCGAAGAAACCTCAACTTACAAGAATATGAACTTATTAAGACTGTAACATATTCTGATATTGATCCAACAGAGGGGTCTTGGAGATTCTTAATAGAAAAATTTGCCCCAACATCGCGTCTTGGATACAGCGTAGCATGTAATGAAGATGGCTCATTAGTTGCTATTGGCGCTCCTACCGACAGCATGGGCGCTCATGATAATGCTAATATTTGGTTTAAGCCAAGATTTACTGGCGTTGATACAGAATGGCAATCATACGTTAATGCTGGAGCAATTAGAGTTCTGGAAAGCCGCGACTACTATCCTCATAATAAAGTTGTAGAATATGGTAAATTTGGCAATCTTCATGAGATACTAAGTCCAGAATCTGATAGCTCTTTCTTTAGCCACATGAAGCCAATTTATGAAAATAATTTTGGTGTGACCTTTGAAAAAACAAGTTTTGCAGAAACAGAAATTCCTCAAGATGCTGGAACAGTTTTTATTATTACGCCAGCCATAGATGCGGCAAGTAATGAAATTATAGATAATATTCAGGATTGGCTATCTCTTGGTGACAGAAATCTAGTTTTGGTTGGCAATGATCCAATTTGGGAAAATGATGGGGCTTACGCTGGGTCTAATTCAGTTATTAATTATATCTTATCAAGATTAGATTCAAGAATGAGGCTTCATCCAGCCCGTAATGAATATGAATCATTACTCAATAGTGATCTAGATATTAATGTTGTGCCATCTTTTGTTCCTAATTTTACAACTGAATCTTATGTATCTCCTTCTAATTTGAGAGGCTCTGGCGTTGCAGATATCAGACTATATGCGCCCGAGATAAACTTTGGATATGATTGCAGACGAGGCGGTTGGCCGGGAACAAATTACGCTGACATGAATGATAAATGTGAAATGCAGATCAGACATGAGGGTGATATTAGAGCTAAATTTAGACTTCCCTGCATAAACCTTCGTGGCGATCCAATCTCATATGAGATGAATTTGGCTCTTCTTTTTGGAACTGTAACACCGGCATCATACGGATGTGAAGACGGAGGCGTTTATGCTTCAAACAATCTCCGCTATCAACATGAACCAATACCAATTATGGCCGCTGCCGAACAAGTTTCTAGAACAGTCATATATCCAAGAATACCAGAACGAACAGAATTATACAATTATTATACCTATTACAACGTTAATGGCACTACTCAGGTTTTTGGTAGCACTCCAGATAGCGGCGTTGCTTTTATATGGTCTACAGAAAGCGGTAATTATACTAACGTTAATTTGAATGCAGGCTCTAGCATCAATCAAAGCAAATTTTTTGATCCATCTGAATACAATGGTAAAGACGCATTATTGATGTCAACTGCGGAAGTTAAAAATAAACCGATTAATATGAAGCCAGTAGCTTCTGAAAAGTTTTATTATGCCGCAGAAGAGCAATACTCAGACACTACATCTAAAGTGGTGCTTATAGCTGGCACATTAACAGAGTCTAGGTCAGCCCTATTGTCTTCAAACGCAGACAAAAACTTGAATTTTTATGGAAACATTGTAGCAAAAGATGCCGATGGGAACGCTAAAATCGCTCAACTTGGCGGCTGGACAGATAGAAGCAGTTTCAAGGCTGGTGATAATCAATCAGATCTTTTAAGCAGGTTATCTAATTTAGGAAATATTATAGAAGAAAATGTATCATCTTATGATCTAAGCATTCCTAGCAACGGGTATGACATTGGATGGATCGCTAACACAAATAATATTCCATCAGAAGAAGAGCTAGATAGAATAATTAGATGGTTAAATCAAGGAGATAAGAAATTAGTTATTACATATGGACAAGATCCATCAAGTAATGATTCTTTTGACCAAATTAATTCAACAAGCTACACCATTTCCGCTGCCAACGCTGTAACATATTTGTGTCAACGGTTAGGGCTATCTATAAAACCTCTATTTCTATCTGGCAAAAATAAATATGCAAACAAAACAGATGCGGCTAATTCTTTTATTGTGTTGCGCGATAATATTCTAATTAACAAAGAATATGACCCAATATATAGGGGCAAAAGGATAGGATATACTCCAGATAGCAAGATTGAGCTATATGCAATAGCTGGCTACAGCGAAGATATTATTCCGATTAATGCCAACAATGCTATACCTTTAGCTTATTTTAATACGTCAGTTATAGATGATTCATACGTAGACTATGGCATACCACAATTTAAAACTGGCGTAGCGAAAGTTACATTCCCAGTAATTGGTGGGTCTGGATATAGAGTTTATGTTACAACGGTATCCGAAAGCCCAATAGAAACTGGCTTACTTGCATACTCAATAAGCCATTGCTCTACTATTCCCACTTCAAACCCTACTAATTCTGGAATTTTATCAAATATTTTAGACTACAATGTAAATGATGAACTCTTTATTGTTGAGAAAGCGCCAATTGGAGTTAATATCCCAATTAGTAGAGATAGAGATCAATCACCGTATTTCAAGCCCACGAATTATGCTGGAAGGCCAGACACTTATTCAGTAGATATTCAGGTTCCAACGCTTGCTAGTTCCATTTCAATATACGTAGATGGAAGCAACTTAAATTATCAAGCTGTAGCAAATCCAGACACAATAAGAACACAAAGGCTTTTAGCTATTTCTGGAGCATTATTGCCAATTGAAGAAATTGTAACATTTACTCCAGTACCAATTAATAATGTTGGAACCCGAATTGTGCCAGAAGTACCAGAACGTATCATTACTACAGATTACTATCGTCAAATTAGTACAGATAGCTCTAAATATTGCCCAACAGATGCTTGCAAGTCGCTTTTTAATCCAGCGCCAGACATAGCAGACGGCCCCGTTGTAGTGGCTCAAGAAATATATCATCAAAGACCATTCGATGCTGGCGTTGCAAAGTCCCGAATTACTTTAATCAGCGACCCAAGCATTATTCAAGGAAGAAGCATTGCTAATTCAAATGGAAGTATCAATCCGTCATTGGTTGGATTTTTAGGTAGTTTATATCCAAGAACAAATTTTCCAAACAACAATGCCGGAAGACAGTATTATTTTTTCAATAAGCTTATTGCACCAGAAAAAACAAGTCCACACAAATTATTCAACGCTTATGGTAATTCTGGTTTAAAGCTTAGATTCCATAATGAAGACACCGAAACGTTATATCGCAATACATATCCATACTATCCTTTAAGCGCTTTATCTTTTTCTGATAAAGACTACCTAATAGATTCAAAAGAAGGCAGATATCCAGCACCACTATTGCCAGAGATTGGAAAAGGCCCAACATATAGAACTCCTAGAGATATTCCAGAAAGAGATCCAATAAAGATTGCAAAAATACGAGCCGAAGCATTGCAGAAGTTTGATTTAGATCAATATTTCTACGGGGGTACAACTAAATTCAGCGGTGTAATTAATGGAAAAATGTATGCTGATGCTAGCGTATATGGCGGTATGCCAGAAATCATGAAAGACACTGGGTATGATTATCTTGATTTTGATAAGTTGCCATCTGGTTATCCCGGAGATTTATTTGGATATTCACTAGCAATAAAAAATAATAAAATCTATGTTGGCGCTCCCTTTGCCGCTTTTTCTGGAGAAAATTTTACATCTTGGGATACAGTTAGAGCAAATAGTCTCAGCGGTCCAACTTTTGGTACGGAAGTTGGGTTTAATGGTGGCGCTGGCGCTGTCTACGTGTTTGAGAAAACCTATAATGGAATTGGGGCTGGTGGCAAAAAAACATCTTGGGAATGCACAAAGAAATTTAGGCCACACGAAATTAATATTGGCAACAATGAATCTATTGTTGGCGACATGTTTGGTTATAGCATTTCAATTGACGGAGACATATTAGCAATCGGCGCTCCCGGTCATGATTATGGAAACTACACTATAGATTCACAAGCTCCATTTATCAGAAAAGAATTTAATGAACAGTTTAATTTGCAGACTAGAGAAGTTTACAATTTGGGTTCGCAAGAAAATAGAAATACTTACGGTAGTGGATTAGTTGTACAAAACAACGGTGCTGTATTTACATACGAAAATAAGATCGATAACTGGGGAGCAAAAACACAGAAATGGGTTCCTATTCACAAATTAATCCCACAGGGATATAACTCAAGAAACGCAAACGATGTTTTTGGAAAGTCCATTTCTCTAGATAGAGCCAGACGCAAAGATGGAGATTATACATTAGCAGTAGGTTCTCCGCAGCATCCATTTGGTAGCAGTATAAATGATGCAGAATTATCAAGTGCTGGATCTGCTTACACTTATGACGGAATGTTGCGCAAATTAAAGCCCTCATTTGCCCATCCAGACACATTCATATCTGGTAGAATGTTTGGAGAAATGTCTGTAGAACATCCGTACAGTTATTTTAATTTTACTAACGGAACATTGTATGATCATAGAACATACCTTAATGCTGTCGTATTCGCTAACAATAAGGGTGAAATATTCTTAGAAGCCAGCGGCCAAGATAAAATACCAAAGGGCTTTATAACTCATAGGCCATTTATTGAGCAAATTAAAGGCAGCTATTTATTCGGCAACCCACAAGTTCAATACTCAAGATTATTCATAGAGGGTAGACCACAAGAATCTAATTCGATATTGCCTATATTTAATCAAGGTGTTGAACAGGGTAATGTGTATAATACATTAGGATTGTACGAAAATGCGGTATTGGGCCTATCTTCTGGAACCCCGCTTGGTTTATATACTAGCGGAAATATGATAGATTTTGTTGACAGTTCTGGCCTAAACCTATTTATCGATGGATCGGAAGCGGGTTCTGGTATAGTATTAAATCTTAATATCAGAGGAAAATAATGCCACCAATATCGCCTACCGGCGCAAATGTTACAATAATAAACGCTCAAGGGGAATCTAAAACCCTTCGCCCAGCGCCATTTGTTGCTATATCAGCGTCTCCACTTAGAAACAAGAATGCTTATTTTGGCAATAGGTATACAATTACTCTTAGTGGAACTATAGTCGCTAATGATACATCGATACGACTAGACTCTCCTATGGCTCCAGTTGATGGAGAAAATTCTTCTGAAGCCGCGTTGCGCGACATTATGTCGGTTCAAAAAGATTTGGTAGATTTTTTTAATGTTGAACCAAACGATGAAGCTTCCAGCGTTGCAAGACTAGAAATAACTCCCGGAGGTAATAATCCGGCTATTAGTTTTAACATAAGATTTGAATCTATTAATTTTGAAGAGGGTACTTACGTTGCGCTCTGTAAGTATACCATCACTTTAATTGCTGAAAAAGAAAGCACACTAGGTGAAGAAACACAACCAGAAGATCTATTAGAAGATTTTAATGAAAGCTGGTCTTTTGAGATTGATAATAATTACGGACATCCTGACACCACTGGCAACAGTAGGTTATCTTCGCGGTCTTTTATTGTTACTAGAACCATTACTGCTACTGGTCGCAACTCGCCAACGAGAACATTAAAACAATCAGCAACAGATGCCTTGAGGGATGACGAGTTGAATAGTCCACCTTATGACAAGCCAGCTTGGATGCAAGCTATGGCATTTATTGAGAACTATGCCAACCCAGAAACAACTCTTAATGCTAGTAAAATCACAGATTTACTGTTATACGACAGATCAAAATTAGGAACCTTTCTTGATTCATCATATAGTCCATATAATCACTCACGAACATCTAGTATAGATAAGGGTGCTGGCACAGTAACCGTCACTGATAGCTGGTTATTAGCTAGAGGTGGCGACAAAGCTTTAGAGAATTACACATCATCAGTAGCAACTAGTAGAGATAATCCATATGTTAAGGTTTCTATACAGGGATCAATCAAAGGTTTAGCACCTAAAGAATTTACCGATAGTCAATTTGCTGACAATACGACTCATGCTAATTCTCCATTTTCAAAAGCTAGGGAGCATTACAACTCTATTAGTAATAATGGAAACTTTGGAGTTGGTTGTGCTATCTTCAAAAGAGCAGACAACGTAGTTGCCCAAAGTTTAAATTCTCAACCGCTATCTGTTAGCCTTGGAACTAATGAGATAACTGGAGAAATTACATATAGTTTAGAATTTGACAATCGACCAAGCAATTATTTTACAAATGTGTTGTTTGAAAATATAAGTGTTAATGATACTTATCCCGGTGACGTTTTTGCCACCATACCAGTACTTGGAAGACCCACTGGGCCTATTTTACAATTTACATTTGGTAGAACAGAATATAGAAGAGATATAAGCATAGAGATTTTAATAGACTATACAGATTTAGGATACGGCACAGATAGAAATGCTTTATTATTACGCAAGCCCAGCATCAACGAACCAATTGCTGGTCAATTAAGAGATCTTATTGGTATACTTAGTCCAGCTAATGAGCCGGGAATAAGAAAATATTTTGTTTCACCACCAACTGAATCTTGGAATCCAAAAGAGGGTAGATATACTCTTAGTATTGGATGGACATACGAACTAAGTGAATAAAAGGACTTTATATGTCTCCTTATAACGATCTCCCTTATCCACAAAGTTTAGCTCCGCTAGAGGTTGTGCCAACGGTTGAAGCAAATTTTGAAGATCCAAGCTTTTTGCTTGGTGAAGATAATACTATTAATAATGGCGTCAGCACTTTAACGCCAAATAGACAAAAAAATGATTTAAACACAATTCCATATGCGATAAGTGAGGTTGATGATCTTGGAAACGTTGTACCTAATGGCACAGCAGCTATATCTTTTTTAAAACCAGCCTATGATCCATCAATACGCAGCCATGTTTACAGCAGAGCAATAAATATATCTAACTCTGATCAAGTTGCAGCAAATAATCTATATAACGATTTAATATTTGGCGAGTATATTCACTACGTTTCAAACCCAATGGGTGGACAGGGATTGATAGACACATCTCCATACGCGGTAACAACGGATGTTACAATTTCAAGAAATTTAAGGGTGGCAACTTATAGCCCATATTAATTATGTCAGAAGAAACATCTTTAGCCGATTTTAGTGTTGCTGGCGGTACATACCCAAGTTATGAGCAGCAAACATTTCTTGGAGCATCTATATCTAGTTTCACGGTTAACGCTGGATTTGGAGATACTAGCTCTACATTGGGCGTTCAACTAGTTGAGGATGAATACAATAAATCTGATGAAACTGAGCTAGGTAGAGGTCAAGACGTTTATCATAATGGTATTAAAGATCAATTTAGACCACCGCCCGTTGGAAGCCCTGTATTTTTTAGTTTTGGTTCAAAAAGAGCCACCGTACAAGACGCATACCTAAAACCACTTGATGATTTATATGGACTCAGTGCCTCAATTGATAACGCTGCTAGAGATCATTTAACTTTTGGTGGTATTCTGCAAACATTTACTCAAAATAAAAGTCCAGCAGGAACCCCCATGTATTCAGTTCAAGTTGTGGACCCAAGAGAAATATTATCAAATGTACAATTAATTCTTAATAACTATGCCGGTTCAACATATGGTGGACAAAACATATTGAATATTTTTGGCTTTTTAGAATTCAATTCTGCGCTTTATGAAAGTAATTTTTCTGGACAAAATGCTTATCCACTAAATAAACTGAGAAGCGCAAATGGAAACTATAGCTTTGCTGGCACAGACATGTATTATGTTGGCGGGATTCCACAGAGTTCTACTTTATATCAAGACTCTGTAAAATTTGAATTTAATACTGCGGCACTTGGATCATTTCCAACTAAGTTTCCAATCACTGGAACTGGCAGATCAAGAAGGTGTCCACAAGGAATACCCTATTATAGAATTGTTCAAGCTATTAATGCCATGTCTGGTTTTGACGGAGCTTTACCGGACGAATATAAAGCCGCTGGATTTGGTGGTTATATTAACTTCAGGGGCATGAATTATGTTGTTGATCTTACAGGATTGCCGACGTTACCACAGTTCTATTTTCTAGACTATGATCAAATCAATGTTTTAGATTTATGTCTAGAGATTTGCGAAGTATTAAATCATGAATTATTTGTCACACTATTACCAATCATTAATCATCCTGCGTGTCAAACCTTATACGCTTACAATAATGCCAAAATACAAGCTAATCAACCTCAAGAGATTATTGCTGGTATTATTAAAATCAATGCTATTGACAAGTCTTCACCTCCATCGCTCACAGCTATTAAGTCATATATTGATAGACTAACTTTACCAATTGAAAATAGAGATGTTGGATATGAATTAGCGAATACGGTTACAGATAAGTTTATTGTTGGCGCACAAGAAGTCAATATGCATTATTTTACAGGCAGTACAGACAGGGATAAATCAGAACGAAGAAGTGGACACATCCAGTGGACATTAGAAGCTTCTTTTGCTCAACAAATATTGCCATACTACGGAATGCTTGGTAATAAAGCGGTTACTATACCAAAAGGATTTGGTTCGTATCAACAGATACTCTTAGATTCTAGCACACTGAATGCTCACGGAGTAGGAAATTACTACGTCGCAACGGAAATGGAGCTTAGAGCCGCTGCCATATCTTTTGAAAGATGGTCAGAATTTTTGATGATGTATAATGATCTATACATGGAATCTATTGAGAGTGGAGATATTAGAGATATCGCAAGCATAAATAATACAGTCAATCCATTTTCATTAATTGGTATCAGTCTTCCAATGGAAGTTTCGGATAATTATGCCGTAACTGTTCCTAGGTCTGTATGGACAACGGATGAAGAAGGTTTTGATCAAAACGGTTCACCAAAAAGCCCATGTAATCCCCCATATGGATATCCACTATATTACAAAAGGGCCACACAAATAGGGATACCACAAGCTGGATTAGCTAATTTGGCGTCGATTGGCACCAAAATGTTTACCGATTTGGTTGCTCTGAGAAATACCCGCACAGAAAAAGAATTTTCTGGTGTACTAAACTCAATATGGAAAAATATTGACAACAACATGGCTGGGAAAAGTGCTGCCGAAAGAGAGTTTTACGATTTCGTAAAGACTTCTATGAATGGGCCTAGAGACATAGCCTTGATAGAGCGAATGATATCTCAACTTGGTCCTATAACCGCTGGATGTCAAAGAGTTGCTAAGAAAAACAATCAAAATGCTCAACGTGTTTATAATTTTCTTAAAAATATTGCGGATGAATGCTTGGGTAAAAAATTCTTAGTGAAACTCCCAAAAAGAGTCAATCCAAATTATTCTACAACTATTGCAACCAACGGAACTGGTAGCGGTGCAGAAATACGCAAAGGCCCATTTGGTTTCGTTAGGAGATCTATTTCAAACAATCCTTTAGGTACAATTACATCTGATGATTTACCCTTAACTATAGGAATGAATAATTATCAGCTATCAACAGGTATGGACCAGTACTATGGAGCTTTAAAAACAAACTATAATCCTGTCACAGAACAATATCAATTTAATTATACCCCAGATAATCAAGGCGGCTATTATCCGTTTGATCTATTGTCATCATATAATAACTCAAATTATGGTGTAAATTATGGCCTTATACCTTTAGACGCAACCAATTTTATTAATGAAAACTCAAGAATTTCTGCCTATGTAAGATTTGATAATAGCGAACAGCTATCTTTCGATGGCATAAGTAAGGACAGCTTTACGCAACAAACTATTCAAGGCGATTACTTTGTGCCAGATATTTCTTATCAATTAGAAAATTCTTCTCGCACGGGGGATAAGTTTGACCCATCAAGCGCAGACTTAGCATCACCAAAGTCCGTAGCTTTTGTTAAATGCGATGTTAGTGAAACTTTGTACATGCCGCCAAAAAGTTCAACAAAACAGGTTTCTGTTTATGGAACAGAAGTTACTTACAAGCCCGTAATTTCTCAGCCAAGAAAAATATTTGTACCAGAAATATGTAAAGAATTAGATAGCTTTACATATATTCAGCGTAAGTATGAACCACTTAGTGGTAGAGGAGACGCTGTACCTGTTCGTGTGTTTGAGATTTATAGCGTAACATCAACAAGTTCAGCACAACCAGAAACATCGCCAATTAATTCAGATGTTACAATTGTATTGCCTAATTTTCAACTTGATGAAAATAACGTGTACGCTTTAATTACTCTGCCAAATAGAATCATTCCAACAGTTACATCTAGATATAGAGATAGCTTAAAAGAAAAAGTTTATCCAGCTAATTTAAAGCATTTTCTTCTTTTAGACACCGTTCAAGGACTCCCCGGTTTTGAATCAGTTTCTGACCCAGACAATCCTAGCGATAGATTAAATCCAAACCCGAACGATGTCAGAGAAAGAAATATTCATAGCACCTTATCTCAAAACGGACTTGGAACAGATGCTGAAGCAGCTATAACAAAAACATTTGAAGGCTTAACATTCTCTTTGCCAAACAAAATTACAGCCGCGTCTCCATCTCCAGTATATCCAGATTTAGTAGCTCTACCATTAAGATCTTCAGAAAGGTGCTATGGCCCTTGGTTATCATCATATGTAGCCGGTGATCAAGTTGGTGGAAAACTAGAATTTGTAAAAGATGAAAACTTAGCACCGTGGAATTATAATGGATTTGATCTTATGGATGCTGTTGGTCAAATGCACGCATCTTTTGGAACTAGCGCCATGCTTGTATCTGAAAGAGGCGGGTTTGTTGTGCCAG
>Ga0208719_1000006_pt1 | contig 73691 bp, 73 predicted proteins | sample LakMenEpi30Jul09_FD_150747 | JGI IMG/M metagenome (GOLD analysis project Ga0208719, IMG submission 150747) | Freshwater microbial communities from Lake Mendota, WI - 30JUL2009 deep hole epilimnion (SPAdes) | ecosystem: Environmental > Aquatic > Freshwater > Lake > Epilimnion/Euphotic zone ... | reverse complement strand
GGAGCCAGTGGAGGCGCCGCTGATGCCGTCGTCCACGACCACTCGGGCCTCGTCGTCGACGAACCACGCAAGGTCGCCGCTGCGGTGGACGCCCTCGACACGTTGCTGGGCGACGCGCAGCGCCGCGTCCAGATGGGGGAGGCGGCCCGCCGACGTGCCGAGGTGTCGTTCAACTACGACACCCTCGCCCACCGACTCGCCACGGCCATTGCATCGGCCGTGGACAACGGTGCCCACGAGGGGTCCGGGCAGTGAGCGGCAGGCGCCGTTCAGGGGCGCCCCGACCCGAACCGGAACTCGGCCCCCAGGTCGGGGACGAACGCCGTCGACCGCCGTTGCCGACCCCCGATGCCGGCCGGGGCCTGGTTCGGGCGAATCTGATCGGCACCGCAGTGTTCGTGGCGGCCTGCGTCGGTGAGGTCGTTGCGCCTTCGGGGTTCACTCTCGTGCTGGTGGTGGTGTCGCTGGTCTGGTTCGCGGTGGGCACCGTGGCGTTCATGGCTGCGTACGTGATCGCCATTGGGCGGAGTCGCACCGAGGCGATCGGAATGGGCGGACTGTTCTTCCTCGCTGGGTGCGCCCCCCGTCGCACCCAGGTGATGATGATGGCGGCGTGGGCGATCCAGATCGTGGTGGCGTTCGTCGTGGCATCGCTCGGGGTGTTCACCGGTGCGGCGTTCGCCTTGCTCGCCCCCATGTTCGGCATCGGTATCGCCGGCCTGTGGAGCGCCCGGCACGGGTCGTTCCCACCCCGCGTCGATCCCGCCACGCCCCGGCGGCCACCGCCACCCCAACAAACCGGAGAAACCTCATGAACGCCTCGGGCCCGGTGATCGGCATCGACCTTGGCGGCACGAAGATCCTCGCCCGGGCTGTCGACCCTGTCGACCCCGTCACACCCCTCGCCGAGCAACGTGCCGACACGCCGCGCTCGGGAGGTGGCGATGTGCTCGAGTCCATGGCCGCAGTGGTCGATGACCTCGACCGGATGCTCGTGGCGGGTGGTCACGGTGCTGCGGTGGCCATCGGCGTGGGGGCACCGGGACTCGTGACATCGTCGGGGGTCCTGCGATTCGCCCCCAACATCGCCGGAGATGCGGAACTTGCGGTCGCCGAGCAGATGGGTGCGCTCACCGGCCGGCCGGTAGCCGTCGACAACGATGCCACTTTCGCCACGCTCGCCGAGTGGCAACGTGGCGCAGGTCGCGGCTCGGACAACCTCGTGATGGTCACCCTTGGGACAGGCATCGGGGCGGGCCTTGTCGTCGGCGGTCGGATCCAGCGTGGTGCAAACGGGTTCGCCGGGGAACTCGGCCACGTCGTGATCGACCCCAACGGGCCCCCCTGTCCGTGCGGTCGGCGCGGCTGTTGGGAGCGTTATGCGTCAGGGAGTGGCATGGGCCGGCTGGCCCGTGACGCAGCGGAGTCAGGTCGGGCAGAGCGGGTCTTGGCGCTGGCCGGCGGTGACCCCGAGGCGGTCCGGGGGGAGCACGTCGCCGCCGCACTCACCGAAGCCGATCCGGGTGCGGTCGCTCTCGTGGACGAGTTCGCCTGGTGGGTGGCCCTCGGGCTCGCCAACCTGGTTGCCACCCTCGACAGCGACCGGTTGATCATCGGGGGAGGCCTCGCCACGCTCGGGTCGGCCCTGGTCGAACCGGTGCGACGGCACTTCGCCACACTGGTCCTCGGTGCGGGGCACCGACCCGAGGTGCAGATCGTGCTGGCCGAGCTCGGACCCTCGGCGGGGGCGATCGGCGCGGCGACGGCCGCAGCCGGAATGGTTGGGGGAGCCTGACCCGAGCGGGGTACCGTTGGGCGATGGAGTTCCGTCGCATCACTGCGCTTCCCCCTTACGTCTTCACCATCATCGACTCGCTCAAGGTTGAGGCGCGTCGATCCGGTGAGGACGTGATCGACCTGGGATTCGGCAACCCCGACCTTCCCTCACCGGACCTCGCGGTGGAGAAGGCGGCTGAAGCGGTCCTCAACCCCCGCAACCACCGCTACTCCTCGAGTCGGGGGATCCCCAAGCTTCGTCAGGCGGCGGCGGACATGTACCTGCGCCGCTTCGGGGTGGAGCTCGATCCCGACACCGAGGTGATCAACACCATTGGGGCCAAGGAAGGGTACTCACACTTGATGTGGGTGTTGTTGGCCCCTGGGGACGCCGTGTTGGTGCCGTCACCCACCTACCCGATCCATCGGTACGCCCCGCTGTTCGCCGGGGCAGACGTACGAGAGGTGCAGCTCGCCACCGGTGACGTCTTCATCGAAAACCTCCGCGAGGCGTGGGAATACTCGTGGCCCAAGCCCCGGGTCATCGTCATCTCGTTCCCACACAACCCGACGACCACCTGTGTGGATCTGGCGTTCATGCAGCAGGTCGTCGACTTCGCCCGGGAAAAAGAGGTGGTTGTCGTGCATGACAACGCCTATGCCGATCTCGGGTTCGACGGGTACGTGCCGCCGTCGATCCTCCAGGCGGAGGGAGCAAAGGACGTCGCCGTCGAGTTGTACTCGATGACCAAGTCGTTCTCGATGGCGGGGTGGCGTGTGGCGTTCATGGTGGGGAACCCCGAGGTCATCGGGGCGTTGGCCAAGTTGAAGAGTTACCTCGACTACGGCACCTTTCAACCGATCCAGGTGGCTGCCACGGTCACGCTGAACGAGGCACCTGACTACCCCAAAGAAGCCCAGGCGATATACCAGTCGCGGCGCGACACCTTGTGTGAGGGGCTGAACCGGATTGGCTGGCCCATCGAGCCACCCATGGGCACGATGTTCACCTGGGCCAAGATCCCCGAGCAGTACGCCGACATGGACTCCATCGAGTTCGCATCGTTTTTGGTGCGCGAAGCACACGTTGCGGTGTCACCCGGCGTCGGGTTCGGACCCGGTGGTGAGGGGCACGTGCGGTTCGCACTGATTGAGAACGACCAGCGCATCGGCCAAGCAATCCGCAACCTGCGGCGCACCCTCACCCGACTGGACTGATCGCCCCCGCCAGCAGGCCGTCGAGGACGAACGCCACGGTGGCGTCCGCCACGTCGTCGGCGGGACGTCCCCGTTTGTGGATGAACTCGCGGGCGATGTGGGTGGTGACCCCCAGCACTGCGTGAGCGACGAATTCCGGGTCGGCGTCGCGCACCCGACCGGAGGAGACGGCCTCTGCAACCTGGGCCGTCGCGTCCCGCACCGCCACCGCTTCGCCGAGCGACACCAGCGGGGCGAACCGGTCGTCGGTGCTGGCGAACTGGATGAGGGTCACAAGGTGCCGGTGTTGTTCGGACCACCGCAGGGCTGCCCGGATCGCCAGTTCGATTCGCCGGAGCGGATCGAGTTCCCCGGCGACCGCTTCGGCCTGGGCGGTGCGGAGACTGCGCAGAGCGGTCCGGAGGATCTCAGCGAGCAGCTCGTCCTTGGACGCGAAATACCAGTAGAAGACACCCTTGCCGACCCCGAGTCCGCCGACGATTTCGGCCACCGAGGTGGGGTGGAAGCCGTTCTCGGCAAACCGCACGGTGGCGAACGCCACGATCTCGTCCCGGCGTTGCTGGCCGCGGGGTGTCAGACGCCGTTCCATGGTCGGGAACCTACCAGCGCCGACCTCTGCGTCCCCGGCCACGATGCGTCACCGGGCGTCACGTGGCGCTCAGTGCCGGAGTTGCCCAGCGTTGTCGGAGTTGTTGCACCGGTGAAACGTCCCGTTCACACCCGCCACGTACGGTTTGGCCATGGCTGCTTTCGTTCTTCGTCTGTGGTTGCCGGACCGTCCTGGGGCGCTCGGTGCGGTGGCGAGCCGTGTCGGTGCCGTCGGCGGCGACGTCGTGGGCATCGAGATCCTCGAACGTGGGGCGGATCGGGCGGTCGACGAACTCGTGGTGGACCTCGCCGATGCCGGCGTGGTGGACCTGCTCCTCAGTGAGATCGAACAAGTTGACGGTGTCGCCGTGGAGGAGGTCCGTCCGCTCGCTGAGGCACTCCACGACCCGCGCCTCGACGCCCTCGAGACCGCAGCGATGTTGGTCGGGGCGTCGACGCCCGATGACGCCATCGACGCGCTGTGTGAGCACGCCGTTCGGACCATTGGTGCGCTGTGGGGTGCAGTGGTGCGACTCGACGCCGGGGAGGTCGTCAGCGCCCGCGGTGACGCGCCTTCCGCCCTGTGGCTGTCGGCGTTCGTCGCCGGCAGTCAGAGTGCGGCACGCGCCGGGGAAGGTGCCGGTGAGGCCCACGACGTGTTGTGGGCGCCGCTTCCCGCGGCGCGAGCGGCGTTGGTTCTTGGCCGGGAACACCTGCCCTTTCGGACCCGGGAGCGCCGACAGGCGGCTGCGTTGGCACGCATCGTGGACACCCGGTTTCGTGAACTCCACCTCCTGAGGTCCCGCACGTCACACCCCGCCAGTCGGCAGGGGTGAACTCAGTCGGCGTCCGCCCAGGTGCCACTGCGGCCCACCGCCCGACGCCACATCTGGTAGTTCGCTTCGGCCATGGCCGCGCTCAATTCGTCGGTGCGCGGCGTGACGGTCACGTCGAGTTCCCAGTTGCGGGTGATGTCTTCGAGCGAATCCCAGACGCCCTCGGCGAGGCCGGCAAGGTAGGCGGCACCCAAGGCGGTCGTCTCTCGCACCGTGGGGCGCGAGACGTTCACACCCAACTGGTCGGCCTGCATCTGCAACAGCAGATCCATGGCGGACGCACCCCCGTCAGCACGCAGGGACCGCACGTCGAATCCTGACGCCGCCGTCATGGCATCGACGACGTCACGTGTGGCGAACGCCATGGATTCCACCACCGCCCGGGTGATGTGCGCCGCGGTGGTTCCCCGGGTGATCCCGAATATCGCTCCACGGGCGTAAGGGTCCCACCACGGACTTCCCAGACCCGTGAAGGCGGGCACCACCACCACCCCGCCACTGTCGGGGACCGATGCGGCGAGCGGACCGGCCTGGGTGGCGTCGTCGATGACCCCCAGGCCGTCACGCAACCATTGCACCGCAGCGCCGGTGACGAAGATGGCCCCCTCGTAGGCATACGTGGTGACCGGACCGTTGGGTCCGGGGAGGCTCCACGCCACCGTGGTCAGCAGTCCCTCCACAGGCTCGGGACAGGTCTGTCCCACGTTCATCAACACGAACGAGCCCGTGCCGTAGGTGTTCTTCGTGTCCCCGGGGGAAAAACACGCCTGGCCGAACAGGGCGGCCTGCTGGTCGCCGGCCACCCCACTGATGGGGACCCCCGCCCCCGTTGGGACGTCGGCCGTGGTCACCCCGAACCGTCCCGAGGACGAACTCACCTCCGGCAGGACGTGGGAGGGCACACCGAACAGGTCGCACAACTCGGTGGACCACTGAAGGGACCTGATGTCGAACAGCAAGGTCCGCGCCGCGTTGGTCACGTCGGTGCGGTGCTCGACACCGCCGGTGAGCTTCCACACCAGCCAGGAATCGATGGTGCCGAACGCCACCTCGGGACCCGGGGTCACCCCACCGGGGCCGAACAACCACTCGAGCTTGCTCGCTGAGAAGTACGGGTCCAACACCAGTCCCGTGGTGGCGCGAACCGTCGGGAGATGTCCGGCCTCAACCAGCGCGTCGCAACGCGCTGCGGTTCGACGGTCCTGCCACACGAGCGCCCGGGCGAGTGGTTCGCCGCTGCGGCGGTCCCACACCACGGTGGTTTCGCGCTGGTCGGTGATGCCGATGGCGGCCACCGGGCCGTCGAGGGCGGCGACCACCTCTGCGAGGGTCTCCACGGTGCGATCCCAGATCTCGTCGGGGTCATGTTCCACCCAGCCGGGTGTTGGGAAGTGCTGGGTGAACTCGCGTGCCGAAGACGCCACGGGCCGACCATGGGCGTCAAAGGCAATGGAGCGCACACTGGTGGTGCCGGCGTCGATAGCAATCACATAGGTCACGGAAACATGAATGTAGTGGGGCATTCACCCGCCACCCGCTGGTTGGCAACCTGCCCCGGTTACCGTGGCCAACGAGGTCATTGCCGAGGACGAGGAGGCGACACATGCGGGTGGCGATGCTGACCGGTGGGGGAGACTGTCCGGGGCTCAACGCCGTCATGCGGGCGATCGTGCGCAAGGGTGAACGCCGCTGGGGCGACGAGTTCATCGGGTTCGTCGACGGCTGGCGCGGTGTTCTCGACGGCGAGACGGTGCCGCTCGACGTGGGGACGTTCCGGGGGACCCTGCCCCGGGGCGGGACCGTGCTCGGGTCGTCGCGCACCAATCCGGCCAAAACCGACGACGGCATCGCCACGTGTGCCGACACCCTTGAGCGTCTCGGCGTGGACGCCCTCGTGGCCATAGGTGGTGAGGACACCCTCGGGGTTGCCAACGAGCTCGCAGCGGCGGGCGCACCGGTGGTGGGGGTACCAAAGACCATCGACAACGACCTGTCGGCCACCGAGCTGACCTTCGGGTTCGACACCGCCGTGCAGATCGCCACCGAGGCCATCGACCGGCTCCACACCACCGCCGAGTCGCACCATCGGGTCATGGTGGTCGAGGTCATGGGTCGCCACGCCGGGCACATTGCCGTGTGGGCGGGCATCGCCGGAGGGGCCACGTACACCCTCATTCCCGAGGAACGCTTCGACGTGGACGCCGTGTGCGCCGCCTTGGTGCAGCGACACGAGATGGGCCGGTACGCGTCCATCGTGGTGGTCGCCGAGGGCGCCCAACCGGTGGAAGGGTCGTTCCACGTGGCCCGCGACGAGGTCGACGCCTTCGGCCACGTCCGTCTCGGCGGCATCGGCAACACCCTGGCCAACGAGATCGAGGCCCGCACCGGGTACGAGACCCGGGTCACCATCCTCGGTCACGTCCAGCGAGGTGGGACACCCACGGCCTTCGACCGGGTGCTGGCGACACGTTTCGGGGTGGCCGCCATCGACGCCGTGCACGACCAGCGTTGGGGAACCATGGTGGCGCTGCAGGCCGGCGAAATCGTCTCAGTGTCGCTGGCGGAGGCCGTCGGCACCCTCAAGACCGTCGACCCGGACCTCTACGACGTGGCCCGGGTGTTCTTCGCCGGGTAGGGGATCGGCCAGACTCTGGCCGTGGAAATCCTGACTGCTGCGGACGCCGAGGACCGACAGCGCCGGATCGCCGGGGGTCTCGTGTCCGCCGGGTTGACGGTCGGTGACCGGGTGGCGCTGGTGACCACCTCGGGGTCCGCCATGATCTGCGCCATTCTCGGGGCGTTGCGGGTCGGCATCGTGCCCGTACTTACCCACGCTGGTCTGCTCTCCGCCGAACGGGAGCGACTCCTTGACGACGCCCAGCCGGCCCTCGTGGTCGACGATGCCGCGTTGGCCCGCCTCGCCGGGGCCGACGGCATCGAGCTGGCGCCGTGGCCGCTGGCGCGTCCCATGCATTTCACGTCGGGCACCACCGGCACCCCCAAGGGGGTGTGGACCGGCGTGCTCGACGAGACCGAGGCTGAGGCGTTGCTGGCCGAGGAGGTGTCCCAGTGGGGTTTCGACGCCGCTGACCGGCACCTGGTCTGCTCGCCGTTCCATCATTCGGTCGCCATCCGGTTCGCTGCGGGAACCCTGCTCAGCGGTGGCACCGTGCTCCTCCCCGGTCCGTTCGACGCCGCCCGGGTGGCAGAGGTGATCGCCGCCGAGGCGCCGACCACCACGTTCATGGTGCCGGCCCACCTGCACCGCCTGTTGGGACGACCTGATCTGCCCGACCTCGGCGGCTTCCGTCTTGTGGCGCACGCCGGAGCGCCCTGTCCGGTGCCCCTCAAGCAGGCCGCCATGGACGCGTTCGGCTCGGATGTGGTGTGGGAGTTCTACGGCAGCACCGAAGGTCAGTTCACCGCCTGCAGCCCGCAGGACTGGTTGGAACGTCCCGGCACCGTGGGACGGGCCCGGGTCGGTCGCCGCCTCACATCCGACGCTGACGGGACCTTGTGGTGTGAGGTGCCGCGCTGGGCCCGTTTCACGTACTGGCGGGACCCGCAACGCACCGCACAAGCGTGGCGGACGGCCACCACCGACCCGGGAGCGTTCGGCGCGTTCAGCGTCGGGGACCTCGGGCGAGTCGACGCGGACGGCTGGGTGTGGTTGGAGGGTCGCCGCGACGACCTCATCATCACCGGAGGCGTGAACGTGTACCCCGCAGAGGTCGAACAGGCGCTCCACACCGCCCCCGGAGTGGTTGACGTTGCGGTGTTCGGGGTTGACGACCCGTCGTGGGGTCAGCGGGTGTGCGCCGCCGTGGTGGGTGACATCAGCGTCGCCGACCTCGACCGGCACGCCCGGGCCACGCTCGCAGGACACAAGCGACCCAAGGACTACCGCCTCGTCGAATCGCTTCCCTACACCGCCACGGGCAAGTTGCAACGCAACGCCGTTGCCGCCGCGGTGGGTCTGGGGTGAACGCCAGAACGTTCAGGGAACGGGTGCCACGGTGGTGGACGGTTCTTCCACCAGTGAACTGAACGTCTCGAGCAGGTCCGAGGCGGCGTCAAGATCGGTGAAGTCCTCGGGAGTGATTGCCTCACCGGGGTCGGCGGTGCGGTCCTCGACGGGCACCGAGATGGCAGTGCCGTCGGCGAAGAACCGAACGGCGCTGACCCCGGGGACATCGGTGGCGGTGAACACCAACTGGGCGATGGCACGACGTTGCTGGGTGGCTTCGATGTTGCCGAGTGCCTGACGCTCAAGGTTCAGGTCCAGCACGTTGCCCCTCTCCTCGACCACGAGCCGGACGCTGAGCACGGCGAGGTCCGGCGGGACGGCGTTGGTGAGCGAGTCGGGGCACAGGTCGCTGGTGGCGGGATCGAGGTTGATGAGTTGTTCGATCACGGCGCGTGCACGGGCCTCCACTGAACCTCCCGCAGCGGTGGGAACCGCGCACGGGACGAGCACTTCGTCGAGTCCGGAACCAAAGAACAGGAACAGGTCGGCGTTCACCCCGTCGCGTTCCTCCCCATCGAGTGGAACCGACGTTGCGGGACCGACGAGGCCTTCGGGTATTTCCTCGGGGTCGATGACCCGGGGGGCGTCATCGAGCGGGATATCACCGCAGGCGGCACCGACGAACGCCACCGCGGTGACGGCGAGGACGCCCACGAGTCTGCGCCAAGGGCCGCTGGGAATCATGACGAGGTGCTCCTGTCGACATCGCCGGGATCGGCTTCGGGAGCGTCAACGTCGGTGTCGGAGTCGGGAATGACCTCGTCGAGCCCGTAGTCGTCGTCGACGTAGGTGCCCTCGCCGTCGTCGCCCCCGGCGGATGGTTCGGCCATGACCGGCAACTCGATGACGAACCGTGCGCCGTGGGTGCCGTCAAGACGATCTTCCACCCACACACGACCGTTGTGGAGGCGGATGTGTTCGTCCACGAGCGCGAGACCTAGCCCGGTGCCGCTGTCAGCGCCCCGGTTGCCTCCCTCGCGGCCGCGTGAGAAGCGGTCGAAGATGACGTGGCGTTCCTCTTCGGGCACCCCGACGCCGTCGTCCTCGACGCCGATGCGCACCGTGTCCCCCTCCTCGCTGTGGTGGACGTTGACGTCCACTGCGGTGGCACCGTCGGCGTAGTTGGCGGCGTTGGCCAACAGGTTGTCGATGGCTCGAAAGAACCGGACCTTGTCGACCATGACCCCAAGGTCGGCGGCCTCGGGGTCGTAGTGCACCGGAACGTTCCCATGTGACGAGGTGGCCACCGCCTGGATGACGAGTTCGGTGACGAGCACGGGGGCGAGGTGCAAGGTGACCGCCCCGACGTCGACCCGTGAGATCTCAAGGAGGTCCTCGACGAGTTGGCGGAACCGGTCGAGGTCGGCGCTCATGAGGTCCAGGGCGCGCTGGGATCGCTCCGGCAGGTCGTCGCGGGTGTTCTCGAGCACTTCGACCGATGCCGCCATCGTCATCAGCGGCGAACGAAGCTCGTGGGACACCTCCGAGGCGAAACGTGTGTCGCGCTCGATTCGTTCCTCGAGCGCGGAGGCCATCTCGTTGAACGAGGCGACGAGCGGATCGAGGTCGTGGTCCTCGCCGCTGGTCAGTCGGGTGTCGAGCTGTCCTCCGGCGATGGCTTCGGCGGCGAGACCGACGTTGCGTAGCGGCACGAGTACCCGGCGGCTGGCCCAGTAGCCGATGAAGCCGCCGGCCACGGTGGTAATCGCGGACGCCCCGAGCAGGGACAAGGTGAGGCCGTCGAGGGTGCGTTCGATGTCGGTCAGGTTGATTGCCTCGTAGTACTGGGCGCCGCCCACCGGGAGCGGAACCCCGATCACGATGTAGGTCTCCCCGTCGAGTCGGGTCCGCAACTCGGCGACGTTGCCCGCCCCCACCTCGTCACGCAGGCTGGCCGGTACGTCGGTCTGGGCGAACTCGACGGGGTTGCGGGCATCCCAGGTGCCGGCGTACAGAAGTGCCAACTGCGCTCCCGAGGGTGTGGGGAGCGAGGCGAGCAGCGCCTGGGTGTCGCTCGAGCCGCCCAGACTGCGCCGCAGGGTCACGGCGTTGGCCAGCACGCGCTCGGTGGCGGATTCCTCGCGTTGACGGACGAGGCTTTCACGCGTCAGGTTCCAGGTCAGTACCGACAGGACCGCGCTGAGGAGCAGCGCTCCGAGCGCGAAACTCAACGTCAGCCGGGCCCGCAGGCCGAGGGGGCGGAACTTGGTGAAGCGTCGCATCGGTCCTAGGTGCCCAGTGGGGCCGTGGCCGTCCGGGCGTGTGGTCCGGCCGGGGCCGGATCAGGTCTGGAGCTTGTACCCGAGTCCCCGGACGGTTGCGACGTGTCGGGGGTTGGCCGGGTCGGGCTCAATCTTGGTGCGGAGCCGACGAATGTGGACATCCACCAGACGTCCGTCCCCGAAGTAACCGTAGCCCCACACCCGTTCCAACAGGACCTCGCGGCTGAAGACCCGACCGGGTGACGACGCCAACTCCACGAGTAGGCGGAACTCCGTCTTGGTCAGGTGCACCTCCTCGCCGTTGCGGTACACGGCGCCCTCATCGGGAACGATCTCGAGTTCCCCGAACACGAGGTGGGTGCCGGCAGGGTCGTGGGACCGGGCCCGCCGCAACAAGGCCCGGATGCGGGCCGAGAGTTCCTTGGGGGCGAACGGCTTGGTCAGGTAGTCGTCCGCGCCGGCCTCAAGCCCGGCGACGACGTCGTGGGTGTCGGCCCGGGCGGTCACCATGACGATCGGGACGTCGGACGCCCGCCGGATGGATCGACATACCTCGAATCCGTCGATGCCCGGCAGCATGATGTCGATCAGTACGACATCGCTGGGCGTAGCCAGAAACAACTCGAGTGCGTGTTCGCCGTTGTCGGCTTCGTCCACCTGCCAGCCCTCGTCCTCGAGGGCCATTTTCACTGCGGTGCGGATGCGTTCGTCGTCTTCAACGGTGAGGATGCGGGTTCCCACCTCTTCATGGTGCCGCATTCGCGCACCGTTTTGGCTCATCCCCCCGAAATTTTCTCCGGATTCCCACCTTTGTCCACGCTCGCCGACGGGATCGGTGGCCTCTCACGAGGGGGCGGACGCCTCAGGCGTCGGCGGCTCCGGCATCGGAGAGCATGGTGGACAGCCTCGGCCACAACCCCGGGTTGGCGGCAAGGATGCACGCCGTTGACGGGGGGCCACCATCGAGTGTGGCGACGGTCGCACCCGCCTCGCGGGCGATGAGTGCGCCTGCGGCGTGGTCCCAGGGTTGCAGCCCGCGTTCGTAGAAGGCGTCGACCCGTCCGCACGCCACCGAACACAGGTCAACCGACGCCGCTCCCATGCGGCGCAGATCCCGCACCTGGGGCAGGACCTGCGTCAGTACCTCGGCCTGCCGTCGGCGACGGTCGGGGTCGTAGGAGAAGCCGCTGGCCACGAGCGCGGTGGCGGGGTCAGTGACCACACTGGCGTGGATTGAGGCACCGTTGCGGTGGGCCCCACCTTCAATGGTGGCGGTGTACACCTCGTCGAGAAGTGGAACCCACACGACCCCTGCCACGGTGACCGCCTCGCCCGAGGGGTCACCGTCGAGGATCTCCGCAGCGATCGACACCGCAAAACCGGGGTGGCCGTAGAGATAGTTGGTGGTGCCGTCGATGGGGTCCACCACCCACCGCACACCGCTCGAGGTCGGCCGGTTCGTGCCCTCCTCGCCAACGAGACCGTCGTCGGGTCGTTCCCCGAGGATCATCTCGGTAATGAGCGACTCGGCGGCGCGATCGATCTCGGTGACCATGTCGGTGGCTGAGGATTTCGTATCCACCGTCAACCCACCCCGGCGCAGCCCGTCAACGAGGAGGTGGGCTGCGTTCTCCGCGGTGCGGGTGGCGAGATCGAGCAACTCGGCAGGGGACGGGCTCGGCGCGGCGATCGGCATCTGGTGAGTATGACGCCTCAGACCCCGGGGGGGCGCCGCTAGGGTCGGTTCGATGGGAACGAGTGTGCCGTTCAGCCTGCCGGGCATCGGGGTTCCGCGTTCGGTGCTGGCGGTGTACGCACACCCCGACGACCCCGAAGTGTCGTGCGGGGGCACCCTTACCCAATGGGCGGATGCGGGAGTCGAAGTGCATCTGGTGATCTGTGCGCGCGGGGACAAGGGATCCGACGACCCGGCCACCGACCCCGATGCGCTCGCCAGCCAACGCGCTGAGGAGACGGCGGCGGCGGCGGTGGTCATGGGGTTGACGTCGGCGGAGAACCTTGGGATCGACGACGGCGACGTCGTCAACGATTCCGCGTTGCGTCGGGCGTTGGTGGAGCGGATCCGACGTGTTGCTCCCGACGTGGTGGTTGCGCCCGACCCGACGCCGCTGCTGTTCGGGTCGTCGTACGTGAACCACGCCGACCATCGGGCCGTCGGCGCTGCGGTGCTTGACGCCTGCGCCCCCGCCGCAGCCAGTCCGCTCTACTTCCCAGACGCTGGTGACGCCCACGTGGTGGGACGGATCCTGTTGTCCGGAACGCTCGAACCTGACGTGCACGTCGACATCACCGGTGTCGTGGACCGCAAGGTCGCCGCCGTGCTGTGTCACCGCAGCCAGATCAGCGACCCTGCTGAAGTTGGCGAGGTGATTCGGAACCGTTCGGAGGCGGCCGGCGCAGAGGTGGGACTCGGGGCGGCGGAGTCGTTCCGTCTGTTGCTACTCAGCTGAGTTCGGCAAGTCCCGATCAGCGAACCCTCGGTGGTGGCTCGTTGTTCGCAGGGGCGGTGCGCGGTGGGCGACGCAGGACCAGCCCGGGCTCCTTTTCGTCGGTCGCACCCGGTTGCTGTTGGGTGGACCACTCACCGAGCGCTCGAAGGGCCAGCACCGCCACGACCCCCACCCCGACCGCTGCGAGAATCGCCACGACCAACGCGACGACCCCGGCGAGAAGGGTGCAGTCCCCTTCGCATTGCAGATCAACGAACGCCCACCCAATGAACCCGCCCGCCGCACCAGCGAACACGATGGAACCGAAGGCCAGGATCCGGGCCAGTGGTGAGGGCGTTGCTGAGGGGGTGGTTTCAGCCATGGACAGACCGTCATCTCGCGGGGAATTCACGTCGTGATGATACGCCCCCCGCCGGTCGGGTCCGTTGTCGACGGTGTGCCGGGATGGCACGTGCACCCCAGAGGTTCAGCGGGGCGTATTGTCTGACAGCAATGAGGACATTGGTGGTGCTGCCCACCTTCAACGAGGTTGAGAACATCGTTGAGGTGCTTGAGCGGGTGCGCGAAGCGCTCCCCGAAGCCGTGGTCCTTGTCGTTGACGATTCCAGCCCCGATGGCACCGCAGATGCGGCCGAGTCGTGGGGGGCTGACCACGGCGGGGTCACGGTGCTGCGTCGCCCAGCCAAGTCCGGTCTGGGGTCTGCGTACCGCGCCGGATTCGCATGGGGACAGGCCGAGGGGTTTGAGGTCATGGTCGAGATGGACTCCGACCTCCAACACGACCCGGCGTCGTTACCGGACCTGATCGCAGCGGTGGAGGCTGGCGCGGACCTTGCCATCGGCTCGCGTTACGTGGCCGGTGGCCAGGTGCCGGAGTGGAAAAGATCCCGCCGTGCCATCTCCCAGACGGGGAACCGTTACGCCGCGTGGGTGCTCGGGATGGACGTGGCGGACTCAACAGCGGGTTTCCGCGCGTACCGTGCCTCCGCGCTGGCGGCCATCAACCTCGATGCGGTGCGCGCCGACGGCTACGGGTTCCAAGTGGAGATGGCGTACTCCGTGGCTCGCAATGGCGGTCACATCACCGAGGTGCCGATCACCTTCGGGGAGCGGGCCCGGGGCACCTCGAAGATGTCTTTCGTCATCGTCGTCGAGGCACTCGTCCTCGTCACCTGGTGGGGGTTGCGGGACCGCGTGTTGCGGCGCACCCCGCGCACGGGATCCACCCGTACCTCGGCCTGACCCGGCGCGCGGCGCGGCCATGTCGGGCACAATTGCGGTGTGCAGGACTGGACGGTGGGCGGCGCCCTCATTGAGCAGGCTGGGGGGCTGTTGCTGGTCCGTAACCAGCGGCACGGCGGTCACCACGACTGGACGCCGCCAGGTGGGGTCATCGACCCCGGAGAGTCCCTCGTCGACGGACTGACCCGTGAGGTATTCGAGGAGACCGGCCTTGAAGTCGAGGATTGGGCTGGGCCGACGTACCGCATCGATGTTCTGGCTCCGGGACTCGGTTGGCGCCTCCACGTCGAGGCGTGGCGGGCGATTGCGTGGCGCGGGGAGGTCCGGGTCGGGGACGACCCCGACGGCATCGTGGTCGAGGCCCGGTTCGTTCCCGGCGTGGACTGCGTCACGCACCTCGGGCGCCGCCAGCCGTGGGTCACCGACCCTGTGGAGGCCTGGCTGAGTGAACCCTGGGACGGAACCCGGTCGTTCAGTTACCGCATCGAGGGAACCACCCGGGCGGACATGGTGGTCGTCGCCACGTGACGGCATCGGCCGGACAGGAGCGGCACCGCACGATCCTCCACGTCGACATGGACGCCTTCTTCGTGTCCGTCGAACTCCTTGACCGGCCCGACCTCGTTGGCCAGCCGGTGGTGGTGGGCGGGTCCGGTCGTCGTGGGGTCATCGCTGCGGCCAGCTACCCGGCTCGTCGTTACGGCGTGCATTCCGCCATGTCCACAGCGCGCGCCCGACAACTGTGCCCTGAACTCGTCGTACTCGACGGCCACCACGATCGCTACGTGGCGGTGTCGCAACGCCTGATGGCGCTGTTCGGTGAGCGGACCCCGTTGGTTGAACCCATCAGCCTCGACGAGGCGTTCCTTGACGTCAGCGGCGCGCGACGGTTGCTCGGCGACGGGGAACAGATCGCCCACGAGTTGCGCCGCGAGGTTCGTTCGGTGCTTAGCCTCGACTGTTCGGTGGGGGTGGCGTCGACGAAGTTCGTGGCCAAGTTGGCGTCCCAGCAGGCCAAACCCCGACCGGTCGCCGGTGGTCCTGCCGTTGGGGCGGGTGTGCTCGTGGTTGACGACGACGACGTCCTTGATTTCCTTCACCCGCTCGCCGTGTCCGCCCTGTGGGGGGTTGGTCCGGCCACGCTCTCCCGGCTGGAAGGCGCAGGCCTGGTCCATGTGGGTGACCTGGCCCGCACGCCTGTCGAGGTGCTCGTATCGCTCCTCGGGGAGTCGGCTGGTCGGCACCTGCATCGACTGGCCCACGGCATCGATGACCGGTCCGTGGTGGCTGACCGCGAGGCGAAGTCGGTGGGTCATGAGCAGACCTACACCTACGACCTGACCTCGCGTGACGCCATGAATCGCGAACTGTTGCGACTCGCCGACGCCGTGGCGGCGCGACTGGCGCCCGGCGGGCTCGCCGGGGCCACCGTGACGCTCAAGGTGCGCTTCGGCGACTTCACCACGCTCACCCGTTCCCACACTCCTCCGACGCCGGTGGCCTCCACCCGGGTCCTCGCTGAGATCGCCCGCCAGTTGGCGCTGTCGATCGACCCAACATCGGGTGTCCGACTTCTGGGGGTGTCGGTGAGCGGGCTTGTTCCCGCCGGTGGCGCCCGACAGATGTCCTTTGACGAGGTGGACGTGGCTGACCCCGACGGGGTGGGGGTGCAGCGAACGGTGGACGCAATACGGCAACGTTGGGGCCCGGCGGCCATCGGCCCGGCTGCGCTCCTTGATCCGGGGGGGCTCAAGCTCCGTCGTCGGGGTGACGCCCCTTGGGGACCGGCGGATCGTGACGGGTCGGTCGGGTCGTAAGCGGGCGCAGGCCGCCCACCGTGACGGGCGCGTTGTCGTTAGGGCCATTCCATGGAATGATGGGGAAGCAACACGCCCGGCACCGGCCGGGGGAGCGAGGTGGGGAGATGCCCCTTTCCGAGGAAGAACAGCGGATTCTTGGTGAGATCGAGCAACAGCTCTACGCGTCGGATCCCGACCTCGCCAAGGAGATCGCCGACAGCACGGTCTACCGCCACGCCGCCCGCAACCTGAAGTGGGCCATCGCCGGGTTCCTGTTGGGCACGGTGATCCTGCTCGGCACGTTGCACATTTCGTTCGTGTTGGCGTTCCTCGGTTTCGTCGTGCTTTTGGTGTGCACCCTGTCGATCGTGCGGGACCTGCGTCGCATGGGCAAGGCCGGGATGAGTCAACTCAGCGAGAGCATGCGATCCTCGGGGCTTCGGAACTCGTTCGGCTCCACCGGACAGCGCATGCGTGAGCGGTTCCGTCGCGACGACGAGTGAGCCGACACTCAGTTTGACCCCCAGCCATTTCAGCGGTGCTCGTCCTCTCGTTGACCCGCCAGAGGGTTCAGTGGCGCTCGCCCTCGATGTGGGCGGCACCAAGCTTGCTGCCGGTCTCGTCGATCACACCGGCGCCGTGTTGGTTCGCCACCAGGTTTCCACCGACGGGTCGGGGGCGGAAGGCTTGTGGGGAACCGTTGCGGCGCTGGTCGATGGTGTGCTGGCCGGGGCCCCTGAGGGGGTCACCGTCGACCGGTGTGGCGTTGGGTGCGGGGGTCCGATGGAAGGTTTCGGTGACCGGGTCTCACCGGTGAACATCCCCCAGTGGCGAGGTTTCCCGCTGCGGGATCGTCTCGCCGGACTGCTCGGGGTTCCCGTGGCGCTCGACAACGACGCCAAGGCACTCGCCCTCGCTGAGGGCTGGCTCGGTGCCGCCGTTGGATGTCCCGACTTCATCGCCATGGTCGTGTCCACCGGCGTCGGGGGTGGCATCGTGCTCAACGGTCGTCTCCTCGACGGCGCGGAGGGCAACGCCGGCCACATTGGTCACGTCATTGTCGAACCCGACGGCCATCGGTGCGGCTGTGGCGCCCAGGGGTGTCTGGAGGCCGAGGCCTCCGGGACGGCCATCGCCGCCATCACCGGCCGGCCCGCAGCCGCGGCCACCCCTGAGATGGTTGAGCGCACCGGCACCCTGGTGGGGCGGGCCGTTGCGTCGGTGGCGAACCTGTTGGACCTGCAACTCGCCGTGGTCGGTGGTTCGGTGGCACTCGGATTCGGCGCGGAGTTTTTCGCTGCGGCACAGCGTGAACTCGCCGCACGGGCCCAACTCGGGTTCTCGACGTCCGCCATCGTGGTGCCTGCCGGGTTGGGTGCGGACGGGCCGCTCATCGGTGCAGCGGCGGTGGCGTGGCGGGCGTGAGGGGTTCCGGCGGTAGCGTTGTCGGCGTGTCGAACACCAGCGACGACCTCGCCGGCTCACGAGGGTGGGCAACTGCTGTGCTCGCCGTGGTGGTGCGCCCGGCGTTGTGGTTCACGGCGATTCGTCAGGTGTTCGTTCTGGCCCGTCGGGGATGGTGGCACCGTCCGCCGTTTCTGCCGTTGCCCGACCCCGACTACCTCGCTTTCCGCATGCAGACCGCCTACGGCGACCCTGCGGCATCTCCCGTGGCCGCCGATGTCGTCGGGTACCTGCGGTGGTGCAGAGCGTGGCCCAGGGTGGCTCGTCAGCCACACTGACCGCCAGGTGCGTCGTTGGCCCATGCCACGGGCTTCGCAGGGCGCTACCGTTGGCGGGCATGGCCCGTTCGCTGGTGCTCAACGCCACCTACGAACCCCTCGCCGTCGTGCCCGTGCGTCGGGCCGTGGTCCTCGTGTTGGGTGAGAAGGCCGACGTGATTCATGCCGGGTCGGGAATGTGGCGTTCGGAACGGCACAGCGTCGACGTGCCCAGTGTGATTCGCCTGCGGTACTTCGTCCGTGTCCCTTACCAGCGTCGGGCGCCGCTGAGCCGACGCGCCGTGTTCCTCAGGGACGACCATCGATGCCAGTACTGCGGTCGTCGTGCCGAGAATCTCGATCACGTCATCCCGCGGAGTCGCGGGGGCACCCACGACTGGGACAACGTCGTGGCGTGCTGCGCAAGGTGCAACACACTCAAGCGTGACCGGATGCTCGCTGACACCGGGATGCGACTCATGCGCCCGCCCGAGGCGCCGACCCGTCTGAGCTGGGTGGCCGTCGCCGTGGGGGAGGTGCCCGACCCGTGGGTGCCGTACCTCGCAACGCCGCAACCCCCGTCGCCGGCGCGTCGTGCGGATGGGCAACGGGAGTTCGACACCGACCTGCCCCCGATGGCCACCAGCGCCTGATGGATTCGCGGCATCGGTTGACGGCGCTCGCCGTCGAGGGATCTGACGCGGTTGTCGCTGGTGAGCTCGTGCGGGTGCGGCTGGCGTTGCGCGGCGCACATCGGGCCGCCCACGGCACCGAACACGATCGGGACGTGGTGCTCGTTGGCGTGCATGACGCCGAGGGCAACCAAGGTTGGGGGGAGTGCCCGACCCTCTCAGTTGCCGGGTACAGCACCGAGGATCCCGACGGCGCATGGCGGGTACTCGTCGGCGATCTGCTCCCATCGCTGCTCGGAGGCACGGTCCGTGGTCCGCTGGCGGCGGGGGTTCCGCTCGACCCCCGGCATCCGATGGCGAGCGCCGCAGTGGAAGCGGCCGTGGTGGATCTGGCCTTGCGACGTCACGATGAATCGCTGGCCGGTGCGCTCGGTGCTGACACGTCGGCACTGGCGCGGACCGTCGTGTTGTCGGCACTGGGTACCGCAGATGGCACCGCCGACGGCGACGAGCTGGTGGCGATGGTGGATGCAGCGGTGGCCGGTGGGGCAAGGATGGTGAAGTTCAAGGTGTCGCCGGCCACGGACCTCGGGGCGCTCGTTGCCCTTCGGCGGGAGCGACCCGCGGTGTCGATCGCCGTCGACGCCAACGGTTCGTTGGTCGGGGCCAACGAGGTGGTGGCGGGTCTCGCTGGTTTGGGGCTGGCGTACGTGGAACAACCCGCCCCACCCCGCAGTACCCACGCCGCCGCGCTGCGTTCCGCTCTGGGGGTGCCGGTGGCACTCGACGAGTCGGCGGTCAGCCCCGAGGCGCTCGAGGCGGCCCTTGCCGCAGGTGAGGGTGACATCGTCAACGTCAAGCCGGCGCGACTCGGTGGGATCGCTGCGGCGCTCCGCTGCGTGGAGGTGGCTCGCTCCCATGGGGCACGTGTGTTCGTCGGCGGATTGCTCGAGACCGGGGTGGGGCGCGCCGTGGCGGCGGCGCTCGCCGCCGGCATCGTTGCCGGCAACCCCGGCGAAACGCTTCCGTGTGACCTCGGACCGTCGAGCCAGTATTTCGATGACGACGTGACCGACCCGGTGGTCGTTGACGGCGCCGGTGATCTGGTGGTGCCGACCGGTCCGGGTATTGGTGTGGTCCCCCGTGCCGACCGCCTCGGGGCGGTCACCGTGGCCCGTGTCGAGGTGTCGCGATGAGCGAGGTGGTTGCCGGCGCCCCGCCTTGGCGCGCCCATCGCCGTGCGGGGTCAGCGGGGGAGTTGCACGGCCTTGACCTGCTCGGGGCGCCCGCCCGGTCGTGGTGGGTGTTCGACGTCGATGCGCCTGCGGTGGTGCTCGGCTCGGCTCAGCGTGCCGTGCCGGCGATGGACCTTGTCGACGTTGAGATTGCACAGCGTCGCTCGGGTGGTGGCGCCGTCTACTTGTCGCCCCATGGTTCGGTCTGGATCGACGTGGTCCTGCCACGCAGCGACCCGCTGTGGCTCGACGACGTGTCCCGCTCGGCGCTGTGGCTCGGGGACGTCTGGGTCTCGGCGCTGGCGGCATGTGGCGTCCACGGCGAGGTGCACCACGGTCCCGCCCAGCTCGGTGGCATGGCCGCAGCCGCCTGCTTCGCCGGGGTTGCGCCTGGTGAAGTGGTCGCAGGTGGCCGCAAGCTCGTTGGGGTGTCCCAGCGGCGGACCCGCGGTGGTGCCCGATTCCAGTGCGTGGCCTACACCGCACCACCCGACATCGCTGTGTTGGTGGCGTCGCTCGGCGCGAGCGCCCCCGACGGCCTTGCTTCGGTGCTCGCCGAACGGGTCGGGGTGGTGCCGGTGAGTGCCGGATCCCTCGTGGAGGCGTTTGGTCGTGCGGTAGTCGGAAGCCGTCATCACCGTGATGCCGAGCCCCGTTGACCCGATCGGGGTTCGGGATGCGAATGGAGCAGTGCTGACGTAAGCGCAATGTCTGTCGTGGCGGTGGTGGCAGGCCTGGTCCTGTTGGTGGCAGGCGCCGAGGCGCTGGTGTGCGGTGCGAGCAAGCTCGCTGCCGCCCTCGGGATCTCCCCGTTGGTGATCGGCCTCACCGTGGTGGCGTTTGGCACCAGTACCCCCGAGTTGGCCGTTGGTGCTCAGGCGGCATTGGATGGACAGAGTGACTAAGCGATGGGCAACGTGACGGGCAGCAACCAGTTCAACGTGCTTGCCGTGCTCGGGGTCTCCGCCCTCATCTCCACGCTGGTTGTGCGCCAGAAGTTGGTGCGCCGGGGGTTGCCGCTGGTTGTGCTGGTGTCGGCGGTGGTGTTCCTTTTCGCCCTCGGTGGCGAGATCGCCCGGTGGGAGGGGGCGCTTCTCATGGTCGGGCTGGTTGCGTACACGGTGTGGGCGATCATGGTCGAACGTCGAGGTTCTGAGCCTGCAGAGGTTGAGGCCGAGTATGCCGTTGCGGTCGCCACAGGCCGCTCGCTGCATTGGTCCGTCAACGTTGGGTTCGTGCTGTTGGGACTGTTCCTGTTGGTCATGGGGTCGCGCTGGCTGGTGACGGGTGCGGTCGATATCGCCACCGGTCTTGGGATGTCCGAACTTCTCGTCGGAGTCACCATCGTGGCCATCGGCACGTCATTGCCCGAGCTGGCGACCTCAGTGGTCGCCGCGGTGCGCGGTGAGGGCGACATCGCCGTCGGAAACGTGGTCGGTTCGAACCTGTTCAACCTGCTCGGTGTGCTGGGACTGTCGGCGTTGTTGTCGCCCATCGGGGTGCCTGCCAGCGACCAGGCGTTGAACTTCCAGCTCCCCGGTCTCATCGTCGTGTCGTTGCTGGCACTCGGCATCTTCCGCACCCGCATGGCGATCCATCGGTGGGAGGGTGCCGCACTCGTCGCGCTGTACGGCGTCTACCTCGCCTATTCCGTCGTCGAGGCGACCGGGAGTGCGTCACTCACCGTGGTCCAGGTCATCGCCGCCGTGAGTGTGGTCGCGGTCGGGGTCGCCGTACTGGTCACCGCCAGACGGGAGCGAGACGAGTTGGGTGCGTCGCCGGCGACCCCAACAAGTGAGCCCTAGGACTTCCCCGATCCAATCCTGTGCGCATCAGTCGATGGCGTGGGCGCGGAGATCGTCCAACGAGCACCATTCGAGGGCTCGCATGTGCGTCGCAGCGAGTACGACGGGGGGTGCCATGCCAGCCTCGAACGCCTCGGCCCACCGCGAGGCGCACAGGCACCACTGGTCACCGGGCTTGAGTCCGGCGAAACCGAATTCAGGTCGGGGTGTGGACAGGTCGTTGCCCGCTGCTTTTGAGAACTCGAGGAAACCGGCGGTGACCCGGGCGCACACGACGTGCACACCGGCATCGTCGCCACCCGTCGAGCAGCACCCATCCCGGTAGAAGCCGGTGAGCGGGTCGGTGCTGCAGGTCTGCAGTGGGGTCCCCAGGACGTTGAGTGCCATAGGCACAGTCCACCACGCCGGATGATCTCAGCGCACGACGAACCAGATGCTGGCGGCCACCCCCGCCAAGGCCATGACGATGATGGTGGCCCACACCCCACGCGGCAGGCTGCCGTCGGGTTGTGCGCCGGGGATGCGGCGTCGCACACCGACCAGGAGGCGTTCGGCCCACGCCACGTCGCGTGACAGCAGTGCGAGACCGGCGGCGATGACGAGCCAACCGGGTCCGGGAAGGGCGAGCATGGCGACCCCTGCAAGGAGAATCACTGAGGCGAGTGACATCCGTGCCACCCGGAAGATGAGGTGACTACGAACCTCGGCGGGGGACTCGTCGGGCCGGGCGGCGAGCTCGGCCTGCTCGGCTGCGTCGACGACCTCGTCCCAACTCAAACCGCCGTCATCGGGTTCAGGATGCCCAGCGTTGTCCGCCACCCAGCGAATCGTAGGGCACCGTCCCGGGGGTGGCGACTCAGGCGGGCAGGACGGTGAAGAACGCCCGGGCGCCACCGGTGAACGAGCAGTACCCCTCGACCGTTCCCGGTTCGGTGAACTGTTTGGTCAAGGTCTCGCCCGGAGCGACCACGAAGGGACCCATGGTGGCGACCTGGTTGTCACGGTTGCGGATGACCAGTGTCTGTCCGACCCGCATCGTGAACCCCTCGGGAAAGAAATCAACGTCGAACCCTGACTCGGCGAGCGCTGCGGTGCCGGGTTGGATCACCACCTCGTAGTCGGCGCCGCCCGACGGGCCGCGCACGGCGAGAATCACCATGACGGCGGCCCCGGCCAGCAGGCCGGCGACGAGCACCGCACCAATGGCGGTGTAGCGGCCTTTGCGTGGTGTCATCTCAGCCAGCGCGAACCTCGGTGGGGACCACCAGCTGCTCACCACTGGCGAACGACAGGGTGAGGTCGAACACCTCGCCCGCCTCAAGCGGCTTGGCCAACTCGATCAGCATCAGGTGCATTCCACCGGGTGTGAGGGCGACGGTCTGCTCGGCCGGAACGGCGATCGAAGGCACCTGCCGCATGGTCATCATGCCCATCGAGTCTCCCATGTCGTCCATGTCGCCACCTGCCATCGAGGTCTCGTGGAGTTCCACAGAACCGGCGATCGTCGAGGCCACACTCGCCCCCACGAGTTCGTCGTCGGTGGGGCCACCCACGAGTTCCATGTAGGCGGCACCGGTCGTGGCGCTCATGGGGGAGGTGCGCGCCCAGGCGCCGAGCGCGGTGATCCCCTCAGCATTGGTGTTCAGCACCGATGTGGGTGAGGGCGCCTCCGTGCTGGTCGACGACGGCGGTGTTGTCGTCGAATCACTCGAGCAGGCCGCTCCAAGTACGGCGACGCCGACGAGCAGAGCGGCGGTGACGAACCCGGTGAGGCGACGGGTGTGGCTGGTGGGGGAGGTCATGGGGTCACTTTCCTTTGCATCTCAGTGGTTGATTCGCTGTCGAGCAGGTACCGCAGATCGGCAGTGAGGGCCTCGGCGCTGGTACCGAACGGCCACGTGAGCAGCAGTCGGCCCTGGTCGTCGACGACGTAGAGGTTGGCGCTGTGGCCGACCTCAATCTCGCCTTCGGCGTTCGTGGTGACCTCGTAGGAGGCGCCGAACCCCTCGGCGGCGGTCTCGAGCATCACCGGATCCTCGGTGCGTAGCGCGTGTCCGGCCTCGCCAGCGAAGAAACCGATGTAGCCACCGAGGTTCTCGGCGGTGTCGCGTGCCGGGTCCACCGTGACGAACGCAACCTCGACACGTGATGCGTCGTCACCGAGTCGTTCCAGCGCAGCCTTGACGTCAGAGAGGGTGGTGGGGCAGATGTCGGGGCAGAACGTGTACCCGAAGTAGACCAGCAGCAATCCACCCTCCGGGGCACGGAACGCAAATGGCGCATCACCACCGGTGAGGTCCGGTAGGGCCACGGTGTCGACGGCGGGCAGCGGTTGTCGAACCATCCCGCTCAACGTGTGGGCGCTACTCCCGCACCCGGCGGCAACCATGAGCGACAGGGCGCACAGCAACCCGGCCCAACGGGTGGCTCGATGAGGGAGGGGGCGTGTGGGGGTCGTGGTGGGTCGCATCAATCGGTACTTCGTCGCGGTTTCAACCTCGCGTCCACACCCTAGGGAATCGGCGGGGCTCCGGGAAGCCGACATGTGGGGCCAAACGTCCCATTGTTGAAGGCCCATCGCCCTCGACACCCCGGGCTCGCTCTGCCCTTGTCAGGTCGGTGGGTCAAGTACCCACGAGGACATCGACACCGAGCCGTAGGCGATGCCGTCGGTCAGCCGACGCAACGGCTGCCCGGCAACCGAGGCGAGACCAGCCAGGTAGGCGAGGGGCATGAAGTGCTCGGGGGTCGGTACGGCCAGTTGGGCACCGGGGTGGTTGAGCAGTGAGGCGAACCCGGTGGCGACTCGGTCGACATCGGTGAGTGTGTGCCCGACGGCGTGTTCGAATCCCTCCGCCCAGTCGAACGCCACATTGGGTCGGGCCCAGTCCATGGCGGCGAGATTGTGCACGACGTTGCCGCTGCACATCACGAGGATTCCCTCGTTGCGCAGGGGTGCCAGACGCCGACCGAGTGCCACATGGTCAGCGACCCCGAGGGTGCGGTTCAACGACAACTGCACCACCGGTACGTCGGCGGCGGGCCGCAGATGGGCGAGGACCGACCAGGTGCCGTGGTCCAGTCCCCAGTTGTTCTCATCGGCGACGACGTCGAGGGGACTCAAGAGATCGGCGACCCGCCGGGCGAGCGCCGGGTCGCCGGGGGCGGGGTAGTCGAACCGGTGCAGTTCGGGCGGGAAACCCTGAAAGTCGTGGATGGTCGGAGGCATGGACATGGCGGTCACCGCAGTGGCACCGATGTACCAGTGGGCGGAGATGGCCAGGATTCCTCGGACCGGGGGGAGGTCGGCCCCGAACGCCACCCACGCTCGGGTCCAGTCGTTGTCGTCGAGCGCGTTCATTGGGCTGCCGTGACCGATGAACACCGCCGGCAGCACCCCGCTGGTCATGGAGCGACGGTACCGTGCGACGACGCTGTCTCAGCGCCGTCGATTCCGGTGGGGCGGTAGCGTCTCGCCATGAACGCGTCGCCGCAACCAGCCGCACAGTACGAGACCATTGACCTCAGGGTCGACGGGCCGATCGCCACGCTCGAGTTGGCCCGTCCCGACTCGCTCAACGCGCTGTCAGGGCTCATGCTCACCGAGATCGAAGCCGCTGCAGTGGCGATGGACGATCTCCCCGAGGTCAAGGTGGTCGTGGTGCGTGGGCAGGGGAGGGCGTTCTGTGCTGGCGCTGACGTCTCGGGGTTTCGTGGTGAGGTCACTCGGCGCGAACGTGACCAGGGGTGGCGCACCGCCCGCGCCCTTGAACAGATGTCGGCGGTGACCGTGGCACGGATCCACGGCTGGTGTGTCGGGGGAGGGGTCGTGCTGGCGTCAGCGTGCGATCTCCGTGTGGCCTCATCGGATGCCCGCTTCCGCATCCCCGAGGTCGACCTCGGCATCCCCTTGGCGTGGGGTGGGATCCCCCGACTCGTGCGCGAGCTCGGCCCGGCGCTGACCAAGGAACTCGTCATGACGTGTCGGCCGTTCGATGCGGATGAAGCCCGCTCCGCTGGTTTCGTCAACCGGGTGAGTGAACCCGGGGCGCTTGACGCGGCTGTTGACGAGCTCGTCGCCACGCTGGTTGACAAACCGACGTTCGCGCTGTTGTCCACCAAGGCGCACACCAATGCGGTGTCTGAGGCAATGGTGCATACCGGTCGCAGCTGGGGTGACGCCGAATCGTTGTGGGCCGGGTTCGTTGATCGGGAGGGGGCGGAGGCTCGCCGTCGCTACCTGGAGCAATTGTCCAAGCGTTCGTCAACGTGACGATTGGCTCGCCGACGGGCGGTGTCACAACGAGGGGGTTTCGCATTGGGGTCCAGCTGTGCCACACTGGTAACTGCGCAAGCGACACCGTGTCGCTGTGCGGTCCTGTGTGAACGGTCAGTAAGTAGCTGACCACGTTGAGGTTCTTCGCTCGATGAGCGGGTGGCCCAGTCTCACCGGCGGCCACTGATCATCAGAAGGATTCTCATGACCCCCCCTGTTCCGACTGCGGACGCAGTCGTCCCTGCATCGTTTGCCGACCTCAATATCCCGCCTCGTCTGATCGAGGTCCTCGCCGGCCGCGGGATCACCGCCCCGTTCCCCATCCAGTCAGCCACCCTTCCTGATTCCCTCGCCGGCCGGGATCTGCTCGGGCGTGGACGGACCGGGTCGGGCAAGACCGTTGCGTTTTCCCTCCCGGTGGCGTGTCGCCTCGCCGTGAGTGACTCCGAGCGTCAGCCCCGTCGACCGCGTGGGTTGATTCTGGTCCCCACTCGTGAACTTGCCGTTCAGGTGGCCGACACCCTGGTGCCGCTGTGCCGGGCCCGTGGTCAGCGCGTCGTGCTCGTGTACGGCGGAGTCAGCCAGCAGCCACAGGTGTCCGCTCTCCACAAGGGCGTCGACGTGGTGGTGGCGACGCCCGGCCGTCTCGAGGATCTCATCGATCAGGGGCACTGTCGGCTCGACGCCGTGGAGATCACGGTGCTCGATGAGGCCGACCACCTCGCCGACCTTGGTTTCCTCCCCGCAGTTCGTCGACTGCTCGACCAGACCCCACAGCGGAGCCAGCGTCTGCTGTTTTCCGCCACGCTCGACAATGACGTCGATGCGCTGGTGCGTCGCTACCTCAACAACCCGGTCACCCACGCCGTCGACTCGGCGACCTCCGAGGTGCCGGCGATGGCCCACCATGTGTTCGAGGTGTCATCTGGTGACAAGGCTGCGGTGATCCGGGAACTGGCTTCCGGTGAGGGTCGGGCGCTGCTGTTCACGCGAACGAAGTACGGCGCCAAGAAACTCGCTACCCAACTCACCCGAAGCGGTATCCCCTCCGTGGAGTTGCACGGCAATCTCTCCCAAGCAGCTCGGTCCCGCAACCTGGCCGCGTTCAGCGATGGACGGGCCAGGGTTCTCGTGGCCACCGACATCGCCGCACGGGGCATCCACGTTGATGACATCGGCCTGGTGGTGCATGTCGACCCGCCGGCGGAGCACAAGGCGTACCTGCACCGTTCGGGCCGTACTGCTCGTGCCGGCGCGGACGGCGTCGTGGTGACCGTGATGCTCCCGAACCAGCGCCGTGACGTGAAACAACTCACCCGGGCCGCGGGTATCAACCCGGTCATGACGGTGGTGGCACCCGGCAACCCGCTGGTCCGTGAACTCGTGGGTCCCGAAGCTGCCCGGGTCACAACCCCCATCGTCCTCGACGAACCGAAGCCGTCGTCGCGTCCCCGGCCGTCGTCGCGGTCGCGCGGACCCAGGTCCGCCGACGGGGCGCGCCAGCGTGGCCCCCGTCAGGGTGAGCGTCGACGTAGCGACGACAACGGCACCGACGCTGGGTCGTCCCATCGTCGGCCGCGGACCTCGGGTCGTCCCGATGAACGGCCGCGTCGGGAAGACTCCCGCCCTGCTCGGGAAGGCTCCCGCCCTGTTCGTGAAGGCTCCCGCCCTGCTCGGGAAGGAGAGCGCTCACGTCGTGACGATGGGCGACCCCAGCGACGCGAAGGTTCTGAGAATGGCACTCGCCGGGGCGCGGCGCCGGCCCCCGGTCGTCGTCGTCCCTCGGGGCCATCCGGCGGTAAGGGTGGTGCCCCGTCAAGTCGTCGGCCGCGCACCGGTGGCGGTTCCGCTCAGCCGCGGGGCCGACGATAGGCGTCGGGCCGGTCACAGCTCAGGGGTAGGGTTGGGCCGATCAAGGAGGCACCATGAGCGACGTGACCATTGACATCGGAATCGACGAGCCACAGCGTCTCGCCATTGCTGAGGGGCTGTCGCGGCTTCTGGCTGACACCTACACGCTGTACCTCAAAACCCACAACTACCACTGGAACGTCACCGGTCCGATGTTTCAGACCCTCCACCTCATGTTCGAGGCCCAGTACAACGAGTTGGCGCTCGCTGTGGACCTGATCGCTGAGCGGATCCGGGCGCTCGGGGTGCGCGCTCCCGGTTCCTACGGTGAATTCGCTGCCATGTCCTCCATTGACGAAGACACGGATGTACCTGGAGCGGAGGACATGATCCGCCGTCTCGTCAAGGGCCAGGAAACAGTGGTCCGGACGGCTCGCTCGATTTTTGGGGTCGTGGACGAGGCGCACGACGAGCCGACCGCTGATCTGCTCACTCAGCGCATGCAGATCCATGAAAAGACGGCGTGGATGTTGCGGAGCTTGCTGGCCTGACGTCGTTGCTCTCATGGACCCCCGTGTGGCGGGTCCTGTGACTGACGCACGTTTACCCCCCGGTTGTCCCCGGGTGCATCAATCTCGGTAGGGGCGCGACCGGCGCACGGTGGTCGGGTCGGACCGCCGATACCAGAGGTGGTACCCAACGCCGAAAGGTGGCACGTCAGTTCGGCGCGCCCAACCTCACCTACCACGAGCCCCGGCAGGTGTGGCGCCCCACCTGCGGAACCGTGGTGGGGTCGTCCGCGTCGCAGGAAGCTTCCTCTCCTGTGGACGTGGTCATCCCAGTCGGTTCGTGAGGGAACGGATCACGCTGCGATTTCCCCGGTTCGGAGCGATCCGTTCTGAACCCACCGCACTGACGCTTTCCGCTCCCCACCCGGGTGCGGCGCGTGGGGTCGCCGACTGCACCTGTCCTGAACACACCCTGGGGCCTCGATAGGTCAGATCTCTTTGATCTCGGGGCTTGGGGGTTGACGGGGGTGGGGTTGTTGCTCAGTGGGGGATAGTGGGTTATGGTGGCACCTAGTGGAGATCAGAGGGGGTCATGGGAGGTCCGCTTCCCCAGACCCCACGCGACCTCGTCGCGAGGTCAGGACCGCCCCGGCGGGACTGGTTGACGGGGGTGAATCGGGCCGGTGGGAGAGGTTCCCGCCGGCGGGAAGGGCAACGTGTTCGTAGGGACGTTTGAGCATTCGCTCGACGGAAAGGGCCGAGTGGTCCTACCTGTCGCGTTCCGCCACCAGTTGGCCGAGCGCGGCATCGTCTCGCAGTACCAGGGCTGCCTCGGGCTTTGGACCGAGGAAGGGTTCGCTGATGTCGCCGCCCGCCTGACCGAGAAGGTCCGTGAGGGACTCGCCCCCCAGAACGCCGTGCGGGCCTTTGCTGCTGACGCCACCGAGGCGAAGCCCGACGCCCAGGGTCGCATCTTCCTCCCGCAGCGATTGCGGGAGTTCGCCGGGCTCACCAAGGACCTCGTGATCATCGGCGCGGTTGACCGGGCCGAGATCTGGGACGCGAGCCGCTGGCACGACCTGCGCGCCGGAGCCGACGAGAGCTTCCTTTCTGCAGTCAACGAGCTCGGGATCTGAAAGGGGACCAGCACCACCGAACCATCACCACATCACGGCGACCCAGGTGTGGGTCGCCCTTTGGCAGCCCCCCGGTCGGCACGTGGAAAGCCCTACTCCGCCCGCTTCCCTCGAGTCCGTCCGGGAGAGACAACCCGGCGTACGTCCGCTGACCGGGGGACTGCCAAGGGACGAATCGCACCGTCCAACCCGCTGAACGCCCTCACCTGAGGCAACTCAGCATCCCGCCACGGGGACCGAACAACCAGCGAGCGAGCAATGAACCGTCCACCAGACCAACCCGGTACTGCACCTGCCCCAGGGCAGGGAGGCGAGTTCGCCCACACCCCGGTCATGGTCGACGAGGTGGTCGCGGCACTGGCGCCCGCCCCGGCTGGTTGGGTCGTCGACGCCACCGTTGGCGGAGGCGGCCACGCCTCCGCAGTGCTCACAGGTTGCCCGCAGTTCTCGGTGCTCGGCCTCGACCAAGATCCCGATGCACTGGCCGCCACCCGTCACCGACTCGCCTCCCAGGGAGACCGAATTCGCCTGCGCCACTGCCGGTTCGATCAACTCGCCGAGGCGGTCGCAGATGAGCGGACCGAACCGGTCGTCGGGGTGCTGTTCGACCTCGGCGTGTCGTCCCCGCAGTTCGACCGGCCCGAGCGGGGGTTCAGTTACCGCTCCGAGGGCCCACTCGACATGCGGATGGATCCCGGTGCCACCCTCACCGCAGACGAGATCGTCAATCACTGGTCCGAACGCGAGATCGCCCGGGTGCTTCGGGTCAACGGCGACGAACGTCACGCAACACGGATCGCCCGCAGCATCGTGGCCAACAGGCCGATCACCTCGACTGCCATGCTCGCTGAGATCGTTCGTAGCGCGATCCCTGCGGCCACCCGACGGCACGGCGGTCACCCGGCCAAGCGCACCTTCCAGGCGTTGCGCATCGAGGTGAACGACGAGCTTGGGATCCTCGGTGACAGCATCGACCAGGCCATTGCGGCGCTCGTCCCGGGCGGTCGCATCGCCGTCCTGTCGTACCACTCCGGTGAGGATCGGATCGTCAAACAACGGTTCCGTCATGCCTCCACCGGAGGGTGTGAGTGTCCCTCGGATCTGCCGTGTGGGTGCGGTGCCGTCGCATCCCTGCGTCTCCTGCGCCCCGCTGACCAGACCCCCTCAGCCTCCGAAATCGCCCGCAACCCGCGTGCTGGGAGTGCCCGACTTCGCGCCGGCGAGAAGCTCGACCTGTCCGGGGTGGCGGCGTGACCGCGGTACGCACCCCATCGAACGCCGGTCGTCGACTGGCGGGCGTCCCCGCCGAGGTCCGTCGGCGTGAGCCTTCGCGCCCCCGGCTCACCGTCGCCGCCCCTCCAAGGGCCGCCGGTGGCAATCGGGTGGTTCTGGTCGTGGCAGCGATTGGTGTCGTCCTCGCCATCGCCGTGGTGATGATCTCCCAGACGCTTCTCGTTGGAAGCCAGGGCCGCCTCGACGGGGTCCAACGCAAGATCGTCGCTCAGGAAGAAATCCTCGAGCGTCAGCGACTGACGTTGGCCCAGATGCAGTCCCCTGACCGTGTCGTCAACGCCGCCACCGAGCGGCTTGGCATGGTGGTCCCCGACGGCATCGTGTACCTCCCCGGCAACCCTGATGCCGACGCCCTCGCCGCCGAGCCCGCGGTCCCCACCCAAACCGACGCCGCCACCCCAGAGGCCGACGGGTGACCCCGGGGGAGCGTCGGCCACCGTCAGGTCCAGCGGGTTCCTCACAGCGCCGTCCCCCTCGGGGGGCGGCGCCCTCACGTCGTCCCCCAGATCCGACCACCCGACGCCGGGTCGCAGGTGCAGCACCAGCGGCCGGAAGCACACGTCGCGCCACCAACTCGACCCGGCCCGGCACGTCACGGTCAACAACCACGGCAACGCAGGCCCGTCGTCGGGGCCAGTCGTCGCGGCCCGGATCGGGGCGAGGCGGTCGTCGGCCCACCCCGGTGCGTCCACCGTCGTCACCACCTGATCCCCGTCGTCGCCTCGTGTCGGTCTTCGCCGTCCTGGCGGTGCTGCTTGCCGCCGTGCTGTTCAAACTCGTCGACCTCCAGCTCATCGACCCCGACGCATACCAGGCCATGAGCGAGAAGCAGCGGATGTTCGAACACGTCATTCCCGCCGAACGCGGCGCCATCGTGGACCGCTCCGGGGTGGAGTTGGCCGTCTCGGTACCTCAGGACTCCGTCTACATCGACCCCGGGATGATCGAGGACCCCGCCGCCACCGCCGCCGCCGTCGCCCCGATCCTCGATATCACCGAAGAGTCGGTGCACGCCGCCATCGGGCGTGGTGGACGCTTCGCCTACCTCGCTCGCCACGTACCCGACGAGACGGCCGGACGGATCAGAGAGCTCGAACTCCCCGGGGTGGCCACCGTTTCCGAACCCAAGCGGTTCCTCCCGAGTGGTGACGTGGCCCGCTCGGTCGTGGGGCTCACCGACATCGACGGGTTGGGGCTGTCAGGTCTTGAGGCGCAATACGCCGACGTGCTCACCGGTCAGGCGGGGAGCCTCACCGTGGAGCGTGGCCGTGATGGTCGCACGATCCCGGTGGGTGAACGCGAACTCATCCCCGCCCAGCCCGGCAGCAACCTTGTGCTCACCCTCGACCGGTCACTGCAGTACGAAGCCGAGCGGATTCTCTCCACCCAGGTCGCCAAGGTCGGGGCTCGTGGCGGAGTTGCATTGGTGACGAGGCCGGCGACGGGTGAGGTTCTCGCCATGGCCAACGTGACCCGCGTCGATGAGACGGGGGAGGTGGAGGTCGACATCAACAACGCGGCGGTCACCACCTCCTATGAACCCGGCTCGGTCATGAAGATGATCACCGTGTCTGGTGCCGTGGAGGAAGGCCTCGTCGACTGGTCGACCACGGTGGAGGTGGCCGACTCGTTGCGGTTGGGCGATTACCAGTTCAGCGAACACACGCCCCACGGGACTGTGAACTGGGCAATCCCCGAGATCCTGTCGTCCTCGTCCAACGTCGGGACGATCCGTGTGGCCCAGATGCTGGGTGAGGATGGGCTGTACCAGTACCTGCGTTCGTTTGGGCTCGGCGACGTCACCACGGTCGGGTTCCCCAACGAGCAGGCCGGTTTCATCGACGACCCTTCCGACTGGTCGGGGTCGTCGATCGGTTCGATTTCCATCGGGCAGGGCATTGCCGTGACCCCGCTGCAGATGGCGATGGCGTTCAACGTCATCGCCAACGGTGGGGTGTACGTGCCTCCGCGACTGGTTGCCGCCACCGTGGACCCTTCCGGTGAGCGTCACGAACTACCCGCGGGGGAGCCCCGTCAGGTGGTGTCTCGTGACACCGCCGACATGATGAACATGATGTTGCGGGGTGTTGTCGCTGTTGGTACCGGGCGCAAGGCTGCCGTCAACGGTTACACCGTGGCGGGCAAGACGGGGACGGCGGCAAAGCCGCAACCGACGGGCAGCTACCTGGATGCAGCTGGGAACATGCAGTACCGGGCGACCTTCATTGGCTTCGCCCCGGCGGAGGATCCGGCCCTCTCCATCCTCGTGATGATCGATGAGCCGAGCAACGGCGACATCTACGGCGGGTCGCTCGCTGCTCCGGTGTTCTCCGAGCTCGCTCGCGTCGCGCTGCGCATCCTCGACGTACCGCCTCCCGCCACGGATCGGGCCACGCGCTTCATCGACGCACTGCCTGAGGCGGCGAAGAAGGTAGACGCCAAGATGTCCCAGGCGGTGACGAATGCCGCGGGGCAGGTACTCGCCACCGAACCCGGCAGCCGGGTGCGGGCCACAGCGGTGGCGGCGCCCCCAACCACGACCGCGCCGCCACGGAGGACACCGTGAGAATGTCGGGTCTCGTTGAGGTCGCCCGCACCGGCGACCCGTCGGCCCGACTGGTGGGAGACGCCACCGTTGACGTGGACAACGTGACGCTCGACAGCCGGGCGGTGTCACCGGGCGACCTGTTCGCCTGTGTGCGAGGGGAACAGGTCGACGGGCACCGTTTCACCGGGGATGCCGTCGCAGCCGGGGCGGTTGCGTTGATGGTCGATGAGGAGCCGCTGGCGGATTCGCTGGCTGGTGGTGCCGCCGAGGTCCCCCGACTCGTGGTCGCCGACGTGCGTCGAAGCCTCGGGCCAGTGGCATCGGCGGTCCACGGCGACCCCTCGACTCGCATTGACGTTATCGGGGTCACGGGCACCAACGGCAAGACCACCACCACCCACATGCTTGCCGACGTGCTCGGCACTGCGGGGAGGTCCTGTGTGGTCATCGGCACGCTCAGCGGGTTGCGCACGACACCAGAAGCGCCTGAGCTCCAACGACGTCTCGCTGTGGCGGTGGACGAGGGGGCGGCGACGGTGGCCATGGAGGTTTCCTCCCACGCTCTCAGCCAGCACCGTGTGGACGGCACCCGATTCCGGATTGCGGCGTTCACGAACCTTGGTCGCGACCATCTCGACTACCACGCCGACATGGAGGACTACTTCAACGCCAAGGCGCGGCTGTTCACCCCTGCGCTATGTGACGAGGCAGTGGTGCTCGTTGATGGTCCGTGGGGCCGTCGACTGGCCGAGCAGGCGACGGTTCCGGTCACCACGTGCTCGCTCGATGACGCCGTCGATCTGACCGTGCGAGCAGACGGCTCGTCGTTCTCATGGCGTGGCCATCCCGTCACCCTTGGGCTCCCCGGTGTGTTCAATGTCGCCAACGCCGTCGTGGCTGCCACCGTGGCCGAACGGCTCGGAGTGGAGACACCGGTCATCGCCACCGGTCTGGGCGCCGTCGGGCAGGTGGCGGGGCGGTTCGAACGTATCGATGTCGGCCAGCCGTTCGAGGTCGTGGTTGATTTCGCCCACACCCCCGATGCCCTGGGGGCCGTGCTCGACGCCGCCCGGGGTGTATCCCGCTCCCATCGGGTGCTGGTGGTGTTCGGGTGCGGCGGCGAGCGTGACACTGCAAAACGTGCCGAGATGGGCGCCGTCGCAGCGGGGAACGCCGAGGTGGTCGTGGTGACCGCCGACAACTCCCGCTCGGAAGCGACGTCGGACATCGTTGCTGCGATTGTCGACGGGGTGCGAGGTGTAGCTGGCGGCGAGAGCCGACTCGTGGTGATCGACGATCGCCGCGAGGCCATGGCCGCTGCGTTCGACGCTGCACACCCAGGCGACGTCGTGGTCGTGGCGGGGCGTGGCCACGAGACTGAACTCCACCTCGGTGACACACGGGTCCCCTTTGACGACCGCGTGGTGGCCCGCCAACTGCTGGCCGAGCGGGGGTGGGGCGCGTGATCCGGCTTCTCATGGCAGCGGCGTTGGCGTTCATCTTCTCCCTGGTGGGGACCCGTATCCTCATCGGTCTGCTGACCCGCCGCCGACTCGGCCAACCCATCCGTGAGGACGGCCCGCAGGGGCACGTGACCAAGGCCGGCACGCCGACGATGGGCGGCGTGGCGATCGTCGGGGCGACGGTGTTGGCCTATGTGCTGTCGAGCCTGTTGCTGCGATTCACCGGCCGGGGCTCGGTGTTCACCTACAGCGGGATTTTCGTCGTGTTGGCGGTGCTCGGTGCCGGTCTCGTGGGTTTCGTCGACGACTGGATCAAGGTCACCCGGGAGCGGAACCTGGGATTGAGCAAGAAGGCCAAGATCGCGGGACTTGTGGTGGTGGCCGTGGCGTTCCCCGTGGCCATGGTCACCTTCACCGCCCAACACACCACGCTGTCATTTGTTCGCTACGACCTGCCCGGATGGGACCTCGGTCCTGTCGGATGGTGTTTGTTCGCCGGACTGCTGATCCTGGCCTCGACGAATGCCGTGAACCTCACCGACGGCCTTGATGGGCTCGCCGGCGGGTCGGCGACCGCATCGTTCGGGGCGTTCGTGGTTATCGGGTTCTGGGCGTTCCGTTACGGCCCGGACTACGCGGCGGAGAACATCTACAACGTCCCGCACGCGCTCGATCTCGCCACCGTTGCCGCCGCGTTGGCGGGGGCGTGTCTGGGGTTCTTGTGGTGGAACGCCGCCCCGGCACGGATATTCATGGGGGACACCGGGTCACTGGCGATCGGGGCGGGTCTGGCAGGACTGGCGCTGGCGCTCAACACCCAGTTGCTGCTCGTCATCATCGGTGGGCTGTTCGTGATGGAGACCCTGTCGGTGATTCTCCAAGTCGGCACCTTCAAGCTGTTCGGCGGGCGTCGGCTGTTCCGGATGGCCCCGATACACCATCACTTTGAGCTCGGCGGATGGCCTGAGACCACCGTCATCATTCGATTGTGGATTGTTGCCGGCGTGCTCACGGCCCTCGGGCTGGGAGCCTTCTACTTCGACTTCCTGAGGGCGACAGGCGTATGACCGGAACAGGATCACGACGCACAACGGGGCGCCACCGCACCCCGACCACCAATCGGCCGCTCGCTGCGGTCACCCCACTGCGGAGCCGGTCTGGCTCGCAGGCGGGTGCTGCTGGTCGTAGACCAACCGAGTCCCGTCAGGTGCAAGCGTCGAGGGGCGGCACACGGGGAGGCCAGCAGACCCGTCCCAAGGCCGGTGCGTCGGACTCCACCGTTGCAGGCAGGGGCCTCGCGCTGACGTTGGGGGCGGTGGTGACCCTGGCGTGCGCAGTGGGGATCATCATGGTGCTGTCATCGTCGGCTGCGGCCGCCCAGGCCGAGTTCGGCAATCCCTGGTACCACCTGCAGCGGCAGGCCATGTGGTTGGCGATGGGAGTGGTGGGCTTGGTCGTGGCGGTGCGCCTCGACCTCATGTGGGCTCGTCGGCTCATCCGGCCGGCGATGTGGGGCAGCATCGGGTTGTTGGTGCTGGTGCTGTTGCCTTTCGCCGGCCAGACCGTCAACGGGGCGAGTCGGTGGCTCGAACTTGGCCCCATCACGTTGCAGCCGTCGGAGTTCATCAAGTTGACCCTGGCGTTGTTCGTCGCCGATCTGCTGGCGTCGCGCGCTGACCGGATGTGGGACACGTCGGTGACCGTCCGACCGGTGCTGGTCGTGACCGCAGTGTGCTGCGCGCTGATCATGCTGCAACCGAACCTCGGTACCACGGTGCTGGTGGCCACCATGGTCATGGTCGTGCTCTGGGTGGCTGGTGCGCGTGGCCCCTTGCTGGCGGGACTCGGTCTCGGGGGTGTGGCACTCGCCGTTGGACTCGCCATCACCGAGCCGTACCGGTTCGCCCGGCTTACCGCCTTCGTCGATCCGTGGGCCGACCCGCTCGGCGGTGGTTACCAGACCCTCCAGTCCCAGGCGGCCATCGCCAACGGTGGCCTGACCGGACTCGGGCTCGGTCAGGGCCGTTCGAAATTCGGGTTCCTGCCCGAGGGCCACACCGACTTCATCTTCTCGAACATCAGTGAGGAGTTCGGCCTGATCGGCAGCCTGCTCACCATCGGCCTGTTCGTGGCAATTGCCGTGCTTGGTGGGATGATCGCCCTGCGAGCCCCGGACCGGTTCGGCATGCTGCTGGCGGCCGGCATCACCACCTGGGTCACACTCCAGGCCGTGGTGAACCTCGGGGTTGCCGTCGGGGTCCTGCCCATCACCGGTGTTCCGCTCCCTCTCGTGTCCGCTGGTGGGTCGTCCCTCGTGGTCACCATGGTGGCCTGCGGCCTACTCATGAACGTGGCGCGGCGAGCATCGTGACCGACGAGTCGCCGGCGACGACGTTCGCCGTCATCGCAGGTGGTGGCACTGCAGGGCACGCCCTCCCCGGTGTCGCCGTCGGACAGGCGCTCGTCGCCGCCGGCCGCGACCCCTCCACCATCCTGTTCATCGGGTCCGAACGAGGCGTGGAGGGCCGGATGGTTCCCGCCGCAGGGTTTCCCTTCATCGCCCTGCCAGGCCGGGGCATTGCCCGCCGCCTCACACTCGACAACGTCGGGGCGGCTTTCGGCCTGCTCCGGGCGTTGGGCAAGGCCTTCGCCCTGTTGCGGGCCCGCCGACCACGGGTGGTCCTCTCATTGGGGGGTTACGCCAGCGTGGCGTGCGTCGCTGCGGCGGCGGTGCTGCGGATCCCGGTGGTGGTCACCGAACAGAACGCCACCGCCGGTCTGGCCACCCGACTCGCCGGTCGGGTCGCCAGGGCCTGTGCTGTGCCATTCCCTGGGGTGGATCTCCCTCGTGCGGTGGTCACAGGCAACCCCGTACGCACCGAGGTGGCCGCGCTCGCCGACCCTGCGTTGCGCGAGGCGGTGCGTCTCGAAGCTCGAGCCGCTCTCGGTGTCGAGGGCGATCGACCCCTGGTGCTGGTCATGACGGGCTCGCTGGGTGCGCAGCGCGTCAATCTCGCCGTCGCTGAGTTGTTGGGCCTGTGGCAGCAGCGCCCGGTAGCGGTGTGTCACATCACCGGGACACGCGACTTCGAGATGGTGCGTGCACGCGTCGGCGCACTGAGCCCGTCGCCGGGAGGACTCGAGGTCCACACCGTGGCCTACGAGGACCACGTTGAACGCCTGCTCGCCGCTGCCGACGTGGCGGTGTGTCGAAGCGGGGGAACGACGGTTGCCGAGTTGGCGGTGGCTGGTCTTCCCGCCGTGCTCGTCCCCATGCCGACCGCGCCACGCGACCACCAGCGGGCCAACGCCACACCACTCGTCACGGCGGGTGGGGCGGTGCTGCTCGACGACGAGGCGTGCAGTGGGTCCACCCTCGACGCTGCGCTCACCCCAATCGTCGCCGACCCACAGCGTCAAGCGGCCATGGCTGCGGCCCTGCGTTCGATCGGTCGACCGCTTGCTGCCGCCGCGGTGGCGGCACTCGTGGAGGAACACGCCCGTGTGGCCTGATCCCATTGATCTCGCTGCTCCTCGGGCGGTCCATATCGTGGGCGCCGGAGGGGCGGGCATGAGTGCCATTGCTGCCACGCTTGCCGCCATGGGGCACCAGGTGTCGGGCAGCGACCTGAAGGAAGGTCGAGCCCTCGACCGACTGCGGGCCGCGGGCGTTCGTGTGACGGTAGGTCACGACGCATCGAACCTGCCCGAGGACGTGGCACTCGTGGCCATCTCGACCGCCGTGCCGGCCACCAACCCCGAGGTGGTCGCCGCAACCGAGCGGGGGGTGCCGGTGGTGCGTCGGGCGCAGGTGCTGGCGGGGATCGCCGCTCGCCGGGACACCGTGGCGGTTGCGGGAACCCACGGCAAGACCACCACCTCGTCAATGCTGGTGCTCATCCTCGTTGAGGCGGGACTGTCGCCCTCGTTCATCGTTGGCGGTGACCTCAATGAGATCGGGTCGGGATCTGCGTGGGATGACGGCCGATTCATGGTTGTTGAAGCCGACGAGAGCGACGGCACGTTTCTCGAACTCCCGCGCACCTCAGCGCTCGTCACCAACGTGGAGCCCGACCATCTCGAGCATCACGGGTCGTGGGAGGCACTGCAGGCAGCGTTCGTCACGTTCGTGGCCGACACCCCAGGTCCGGTCGTGTTGTGCGCCGACGATCCCGTCGCCGCCGGCCTCGCCGAGTTCGCAGGGGGACGCGCCCGCACATACGGCACCGGTCCCGGCGCCGACTACCAGATGGTGAACGTCGTTTCAGGGCGTTCGGGGTGTTCGTTCGAACTGGTGCACGAGGGCCGGTCCCTTGGAGAGGTCCGGCTCCCGGTTGCCGGTGTCCACAATGCGCGCAACGCCGCCGGTGCGTTGGTGTGCGCCATGGCGTTGGGGGCTCCGTTCAGCGACGGGGTGTCCGCACTGGCCCGTTTCGCCGGTGTGGCCCGCCGGTTCGAACACCGCGGGGAGGCGGGGGGCATCCACTTCGTCGACGACTACGCCCATCTGCCCACCGAGGTCACCGCTGCGGTGGCCGCAGCGAAGGACGGGTCGTGGGACCGGGTGGTGTGTGTGTTCCAGCCGCACCGCTACAGCCGCACCGCAGCACTGTGGCAGGACTTCGCTGACGCCTTCGTTGATGCCGACGTGGTGGCGGTCACCGACGTGTACGCCTCGGGGGAGGCTCCTCGGCCGGGGGTTTCAGGCAAGTTGATCGTGGACGCCATCCTCTCTGCTCACCCCCGTGCACGGGTGGCGTACCTGCCCGGCCTCAACGACGTGGTCGACTGGCTTGGAAGCGAGTTGCGGCCGGGGGACCTGTGTCTGACGCTCGGCGCCGGAGACCTGACCACGGTGCCGACCCGGGTGCTCGCTGCACTCGAGGGCGGAACGGTGGGGGAGACGCCACCGTGACGACGCCGGCACCACTGGCGGCGGCGGGCGACGACGAGCTCACGGCGCTGGCCGAGTCGCTCGGGGACCTCGTGACCCGTGACGAGCCGTTGGCGGAACGCACCACCTACCGGGTGGGTGGGTCGGCCGCACTGTTCGCCCGACCCCGATCGGTGGGCGACCTGTCGCGCATCGCCGAGGCGTTGCGGGCGACGGCGGTGCCGGTACTCGTCGTCGGGCGCGGGTCCAACCTTCTCGTCGCAGATTCGGGCTTTGAGGGTCTTGCCATCGCCCTCGAGGACGGTTGGGACGAGATCGTCATCGACGGCACCCGGGTCCGCGCCGGCGCGTCGGCTGCTCTTCCGGTCGTTGCCCGCCGCAGTGCTGCTGCGGGCCTCACGGGGTTTGAGTGGGCGGTGGGCGTGCCGGGTTCGGTGGGAGGGGCGGTCAGGATGAACGCCGGCGGCCACGGCTCGGACATGGCCGCATCACTCGTCGAGGTCCGCTTGTTCAACCTCCGCAGCGGCGAGGATAGGTGGGTGCCCGCAGCCGACCTTGCCCTGTCATACCGCCATTCGTCGGTGTCAGATGACGAGGTGGTGCTGTCGGCTGACCTGTTGCTCGCCGTCGGAGACCGTGGCACCGCCGAGGGTGCCATTGCCGACATCGTGGCGTGGCGCCGGGCGAACCAGCCCGGTGGCGCCAACGCCGGCTCGGTGTTCACCAACCCGCCGGGTGAGGCTGCGGGTCGGCTCATCGACGCTTCGGGCGCGAGGGGACTCCGACTCGGAACCGCTGAGGTCTCGCCTCGACACGCCAACTTCATTCAGGCCGACCCCGGAGGTTCCGCCGATGACGTTGCGGAACTCATGGGCGCCGTTGCCCACCGGGTGCACGACGCGTTCGGCGTGCGGCTCGTCGCCGAGACCCGTCTGGTGGGTTTCCCTGGAACGCTCGGCGGTCCGGTCGGGACATCGCCCGCCGGCGAGGAGGGGTCGTGACCACCGGCACTGCTGAGCGGCCAGACACCCGGCCCGATCCACGGATTGCGGAGAGGCGTCAGCGGGTCTCGGCCGACCGACGTTTCCGGCTGCGGCGCAGGATCGCTGCGGCGCTCGTCGTCGCCTCCCTCGTTGGCCTGGCTTGGTACGTCGCCAACAGTCCCGTCGTCGACGTCGACGAGGTGGTGATCAACGGGGTGGACGACCCCGCACGGCGTGCCGAGGTCCTGGCCGCGTCGGGTATCACGTTGGGGGACCCACTCCTTTTCGTGTCGTTGGACGGCACCGCCGCAGCGGTGGAGCAGGTGCCGTGGGTGGACACCGTGCGTGTGACGAGGTCGTGGAATCCGGGGGTCGTCGAAGTGTCGGTCACGAACCGCGAGGCGATCGGGGTCGTCGCCGACGGTGACCGGTGGCTCCTCATCGATTCCTCCGGCCGTACCGTGGGGACGGCGGACGACCCGGCGGGCCTCGTGGTGGTCGGCGGGGTGACCCCAGCGCCGCCCGGGCAGCGACTCGCCCCGGTCGATCTGCCGCTCGTGGGGGTGCTCGCGGCGCTGAGCGAGGGGGTGGCGACCAGGGTCGCCGAGGTGCGCCCCGGCTCGGAGGGAACCGTTGAGCTCGTGCTTCGAGGGAGCGACGTCGATGGGGCAGTCGTGGTACTCGGCCAGCCGGCCGATCTCGTCCCCGCCGAGGTTGCCACCAAGGTCCGAACCCTTGCGAATGTGCTTGCGACAGTGGATCTGAGCTGCCTCGCCACCATCGATCTCAGGGTTTCTGATACGGCGGTGTTGACCCGTGGGGAATCGTGCGCCTAGCCTTTCCACCGATACCTGAGGTTGAGGGTTTGATCCTCGACCTGAAGTTCACCTTCAGTCGCTCATGCGACTGGTCGGCGTGGTCCGCTGGGCGGTCGGACTGGGCGGGCACCGGAGGTCGCCGTGAGGCGGGCCTGGTGCGCTGCCAGCGTCAGGTGGCGGCATCCTCCTTTGGTGTCCCATGCCCCCGTAATCTCTTTGGGAGTCTGGTGTCCCCAACGGAACCCCGTCCCCAGCGACGACATCGTCGCAGTCTCAGCAGCAGAGCCAACCCACAGTGATGGAACCACCCAAGGTGGAGGGAGAAACCACGATGTCAGCGAACCCGCAGAACTACCTGGCGGTGATCAGGGTGGTCGGAGTCGGCGGTGGTGGCTGCAATGCAGTCAACCGCATGATCGACGCCGGCCTCAAGGGTGTGGAATTCGTTGCGGTCAACACCGATGCGCAGGCACTCATGATGAGTGACGCGGACATCAAGATTGACCTCGGCCGAGATCTGACCCGCGGCCTTGGTGCCGGATCGGATCCCGAGGTGGGTCGTGAGGCCGCCGAGGCGCATCGTGACGAGCTCGAAGCGGTGCTCAGCGGCGCCGACATGGTGTTCATCACCGCCGGCAAGGGTGGTGGCACCGGTACTGGCGCCGCCCCCGTCATCGCCGAGATCGCCAAGGGCCTCGGTGCACTGACCATCGGTGTCGTGACCCGTCCGTTCGGCTTTGAGGGTCGCCGCCGTTCGGTGCAGGCCGAGCAGGGCATTCAGCGCCTCAAGGAGAAGGTCGACACCCTCATCGTCATCCCCAACGACCGGCTCCTCACCGTCTCCAACGACAAGACCTCGGTCCTCAACGCCTTCCGCATGGCTGACGAGGTGCTGTTGCAGGGCACCCAGGGCATCACCGACCTCATCACGACCCCGGGTCTCATCAACACCGACTTTGCTGACGTGAAGATGATCATGACCGACGCCGGTTCGGCACTCATGGGCATTGGCTACGGCTCAGGGGAGGGTCGGGCGCTCAGCGCTGCCCGTAGCGCCATCTCGTCGCCACTGCTTGAAGCATCCATCGAGGGCGCCCGGGGAATCCTGCTCACCGTGTCAGGCGGGAGCGATCTCGGTCTGTTCGAGGTCAACGAGGCCGCCGAGGTCATCCACGGCGTCGCTCACCCCGATGCCAACATCATCTTCGGAACGGTCATCGACGACGAGATGGGTGACGAGGTCCGGGTCACGGTGATCGCTGCGGGCTTCGACCGTTGGGATGGTGACAGCGGATCATCGCGGTCTCGGACCACCGGACGCCGTGACCCCGAACCCGTGACTGACGTGTTCGCCAGTAGCGACGAAGGTTCCGACGAGGGTGACGACGACTTCGACGTCCCGTCGTTTCTGAAGTAGTCGCCCTCCTTGGCAGCGGCACCGGGCGCAAACGACCAGGGTTCGCTGGACGAACAGGTTGCCCACGCGCTGGCGGAGGCTCGCCGACGCATTGAGGCGCGTGCAGCAGGCCGTCACGTTGCGGTCCTTGCGGTCACCAAGGGCTTCGGGCCCGATGAGGTCGGTGCTGCGGTCGCTGCGGGTGCCGACGGGTGTGGGGAGAACTACGCCCAGGAACTCGTCGGCAAGGCAGAAGCGCTCGGTGATGTCCAGCCGGTGTGGCATTTCATTGGGCGCCTGCAGCGCAACAAGGTCCGTCACATTGCGCACCTCGTGTCGGTGTGGCAGTCGGTCGATCGGTTGTCGCTCGGGGCTGAGATCGCTCGTCGCGCCCCCGGGGCGCGGGTGATGGTGCAGTGCAACATCTCGGGTGAGGAGGCCAAGGGCGGATGCCGCCTGGCCGATGCCCCGGGCCTCGTGACCGATCTGACCAACATGGGCCTCGAGGTGATCGGACTCATGGGTGTTGCTGCGGACGCACCGGCGGACATTGTCAGACCGTCGTTCCAGCAACTCGTGGCACTTGCAGACGATCTCGGGCTTGCGGAGCGGTCCATTGGGATGAGCGGCGACTACGAGATGGCCGTGGAGGTCGGGGCAACGGTGGTCCGATTGGGTACGGTGTTGTTCGGCCGTCGTGGGCCCGGCGGCACCGAGGGTGCGCTCGGCGTCGAATTGCCCGAAGGTCACGATTCCGTGGGACAATGAACCCCAACCGGGGAGGAACAATGGCGAGCATGTGGCGCAAAGCCATGCACTACTTGGGTCTTGGACCCGACGACGAATACGAGGACGACACTAATGCCGGCTATGGCGCCACCACCGCAGGGCGCGGGCCGGCTGCCGGTGGGTATGGTGCCCCGGCCACCCGTGGTCCGGCGGCATCGGGGAGTTCGGTCACCCGGGTTACCCCGTCCCCGTCCAACGACCGTCCACTCCCGCCTCCGCCCCCTCCGCCTCCACCTCCCAGTGGGACTGGCGCCGTTGCGACGAGACCAGAGGTCTCAGGGGTGCGCCCCGTCCCTGCGTCCCCGTTCGGGGCGGAAACGGGTTCGGGTTCGGTGCGTCCCATCCCCGCATCGGCCCGCGTCACCGAGATCACCCCGGTGGCTTTCAACGACGCTCAGGCGGTGGGGGACCGGTTCCGGTCCTCGAATGCCGTGGCTATGGACCTCGGCTCGGTTGACCGGGACCTCGCCCGCCGGCTCATCGACTTCTGCTCAGGGCTCTGTTACGGCCAGGGCGGCAAGATGGAGCGGATCGCCGGCCAGGTGTACCTGATTACCCCCGCCGGGGCGGAGGTCAGCGCAGAAGAGCGTCGCCGCCTCGCTGGCGACGATTGATCCTCACGCCGTGGGCATCGTCTGCACCATCCTTGAACTCTGGCTGTTCGCCATGTTCGTGCGCATCGTCCTGTCGTGGTTCCCGGTGAGCGAGGGAGGGGCCATGGCGACGGTCACCAACGCTCTTGGAGCCATCACCGACCCGGTCCTCGACCCCGTTCGGCGGGTGCTGCCTCCCGTGCGACTCGGGACGATGGGCCTTGACCTCTCCCCGATGGTGGTGCTGCTCGTCGGATCGCTGCTGATCAGCGTCATCTGCTGAGCGCGGCGACCCAGCGTGTGGGGTCCCGCCCCCGCCCCTCGCCGGGGTCGCTAGCATCGCGGCATGGAAGGTTCCGTCAGCAACGTCCAGTTCACCGTGAGCCGCCGGGGGTATGACCCCGAAGAAGTGGCGAACTACCTCGCCCAGATCGACGAGAAGATCGCCGGTCTACGCACCATGGCTGCTGAGGCTCTTGAGCGGGCGGAGCGGGCCGAGGAGCAGGCGCGCCACGCCACTCCGGATGCCGGTCTGTCCGAAGATGAGGTGGCCTCCCGTGCCGCAGGTGTGCTGGCCATGGCGCAACGGACCGCCGACGCCGCGCTCGCCACCGCACGCGAGGACGCCAACCGGATCAGGCTGTCTGCCGAAGCCCAGGCAGAACAGCTTCGTGCTGACACCCAGCACGAGCTCGAGGCCCGTCGTAGCGAACACGTGGCCGCGCTGCGACGTGAAACCGATGAGCTCGTTGCGGTGCGAGACCGGATCAGTGAGGACATCATGTCGCTCCAACAGCAACTCGACGAGGAGCGAGCCAGGGTCATCCAGATCGTGGATGCGTTGTCGTCGGTGGCCAACGACGAGGGTGGTCTCGGGCGGGCGGCCACGACCCCTGCGGTGGCCGCCCCCGTGGTTGCCGTGGTGCCAGACCTCCCGGACGCGGTGGATGAGCCGCTTGACGATCCGGTGGAGATCGCCGTGGCTGTCGAGGAGATCGAGCTGGAGGATCCCGCTGGTGGGGACGAGGGCGCAGACGTGCTCGGCTTCCCCGCTCCCGTGAGCCGCACCGAACCGGTGTGGGGAGACGACCCGGACGCCACCTCACCCCTGACGAATCTCTTCGGGGACGACGTGGTTGTCGGCGGCCCACCGGTGGATCGTGACGACCCACCGTTTGGTGCAGAGGAACCGCTTTTCGCTGACGCCGACGGCCCCGTTCCCGTCAACGACCCGTCAGATCCCTCCGGATCGGCCGACGGGTCGTTCGACGAGGAGGACGACGACCCTGCCATGCGGGCCTTTTTTGACGCTGACGACGACGAGGATGGGAGTCGCGGGTCTCGGTGGGGGTTCCGTCGCCGCTGAGCGCCGTGACCCGGGGGTCAGCGGCGACGCAGGATCACACTGATCGTCCCGCCATCGATCTCAATGTCAGTCGCGGCGTCGGGTGCGACGTCCACGACCTCGAGTGACTCGGCGAGGACCTCGCCGCTGATCCACTCGTGGTGGGCTGAGATCGCAGCGACGATCGCATCGCCGCCGGCGAGGAGGACCTGTACCCGGTCGGCGATCGCAAACCCTTCGGCTTTGCGGAGTTCGTTCAGCGTCCGGACCACCTCTCGTGCCAACCCCTCAGCACGCAGGTCGTCATCGACCTCGAGGTCGAGTGCCACCGCCCACCCGTTCTCCTCTGCGAGCGCGAACGCCTCATGCCGTTCAGCGCGAACCTCGACCTCGGTGGCGTCAAGGGTGACACCGGCGATCTCCACCGAGCCCGACGCGTCGAGGGCAGCCTTGATGGCGTTGCCGTCGGCGGTGGCGAGAGCCTGTTTTACCTCGTTGACCGCAGAGCCCAAACGGGGCCCGAGCGCGCGGTAGTTGGGAAGCACCTGCCACCCCATGAGCCCCGAGAGGGTGTCGATCTCCTCAAGTGCCCGCACGTTCAACTCGGTGCGGATCTCGTTGGCTACGGCCTCGTTGATCTCCGGCCCGTCATGGAGCACCAGTGCGCGGGCCAGCGGCTGGCGAACCTTCACCTTGGCCTCGGTGCGCGCCGAGCGACCAAGGCTCACGAGGCGTCGGGCAGCAGCCATCTGGTCGGCCAGCGACTCATCGAGCCAGCCCTGCGGTGTCGGCCAGTCCGTGAGGTGCACCGAGGTCCCCTCACCATCACCCACCAGCGTCGAGAAGATCTCGTCGGCGAGGAACGGGCAGAACGGTGCCAGAAGCTGGGACACGGTCACCAGGCAGTGGTGCAGCGTACGGTGGGCCTCAGGGTCGCTTGCCTTCCAAAAACGCGGTCGGGAGCGTCGCACGTACCAGTTGGACAGGTCGTCGATGAAGTGGGCGAGGGCGGTGCTTGCGGTGAGCGCATCGAACGCCTCGAGTGCCTCGGTGACGGTGGTGGTCGCCCGGTCAAGCTCCGACAGCACCCAACGATCGAGGACGTGGGTAGGTTTCGGTGCGGCCCCGTCAGCGACGAATCCGTCGAGGTCGGCGTAGGTGGCGAAGAAGCTGAACACGTTCCACAGCGTCAGCAGGGTCTGTCGAGTCGATTCGCGGATTCCGTCATCGAAGACCCGGCGGGTCGTCCACGGCTGGCCCTGGGAGAAGAAGTACCACCGCAGCGCATCGGCGCCGTGGGTGTCGAAGATGTCGAAGGGGTCAATGACGTTCCCGCGCGACTTCGACATCTTCTGACCGTGCTCGTCAACCACCAACGCCAGACACACCACGTTGCGATAGGGGGAGCGGCCGAACACGAGTGAGTTCACCGCCAACAGTGAATAGAACCAGCCACGGGTCTGGTCGATCGCCTCACAGATGAAGTCGGCCGGGAACGCCCCGGTGAGCGCCTCCTCGCCGTCGAAGGGGTAGTGGCACTGGGCCGATGGCATGGCTCCCGAGTCGAACCAGGCGTCGAGCACCGGTGCCACACGACGTGCGGCACCACTGCAGTTGGGGCATGACAGTTCGACCTCGTCAATGTGGGGGCGGTGGAGGTCGAGTTCGGACAGGTCGCGCCCAGCGAGCTCGGAGAGCTCGGCAACTGACCCGACACACGTGTCGGTGCCGCAGTCAGCGCAGCGCCAGATCGGGAGTGGGGTGCCCCAGTACCGGTCGCGCGACAGCGCCCAGTCCACGTTGGTTTCCAACCAGCGCCCGAACCGGCCGTGCTTGATGAACGGGGGTTGCCAGTTCACGGTCTCGTTCTGGTCGACCATGACCTGCCGCTGTTGGGAGGTCCGGACGAACCACGAGTTCTTGGCCCAGTAGATGAGGGGTGTGGAGCAGCGCCAGCAGTGCGGATAGCTGTGCTCCCATGGCTGGTGTCGAACCAGGAGGTCTCGGGCGGCGAGTTCGTCGATGATCACCGGGTCGGCATCCTTGACGAACGTGCCTTGCCACGCTGGGACTGTGGCGTTGAAGGTGCCATCGGGGTCCACCGGGTTGAGGACCGGCAGTTGGTGCTCGCGTCCGATTCGGGCGTCGTCCTCACCGAATGCGGGGGCGAGGTGCACGATGCCGGAGCCGTCGGTGGTGGTCACGAAGCCGTCAGCCACCACTCTGAACGCCCGTGCCGCCGCCTCGCCCTCGACAGGCAGGGTTTCCCATGGCCGCTGATAGGCGAGGCCCACGAGGTCCTCACCGGCGAACCGCGGGGTCGAGGCCGTGTCCACCGCGTCGGGAACGAGATCCTCGGCAACGATCAGGTCCCGTCCGGTGGAGCCGAACGCCGAGGCGGGAACCCGCACGTAGGTGATTGCTGGTCCGACGGCGGCGGCGACGTTGGACACGAGCGTCCACGGGGTGGTCGTCCACACGAGCAGGTCCGCCCCGTTGGTGCTCGATTCATTGTCGACGAGTGGAAACCGAACGAAGACGGACGGGTCGGTGACGTCGCGGTATACGTCGGGTTGACCGAGTTCGTGGGATGAGAGCGCAGTGCCGCATCTGGCGCAGTACGGAGAGACGCGGTGGCCCTCGTAGAGGAGATCCTTGTCCCAGAGTTGGCGCAGCAGCCACCAGACGGACTCGATGTAGTCGTTGTCGAGGGTCCAGTAGGCATCCTCGGTGTCGATCCACACGCCAGCGCGGTGCGTGAGCTCGGTCCAGTCGCTGACGTAGCGCTGCACCGAATCGCGGCAGCGCTGGTTGAATTCGGCAATCCCGTAACGCTCGATGTCGTGTTTGGAGTGGAGCCCAAGCTCCTTTTCGATGGCGAGCTCCACGGGAAGTCCGTGGCAGTCCCACCCCCCCTTGCGTGGGACGCTGTATCCCTGCATTGTGCGAAAGCGGGGGTAGAGGTCCTTGAACGCCCTCGCCCAGACGTGATGGAGTCCGGGGCGGCCGTTTGCGGTCGGAGGGCCCTCGTAGAAGATCCACGGTTTGCCACCGTCACGCAGATGTCGGGCCGAGGCTTCAATATCCTCGGCCTCCCAGCGGCCACGAACCCTGCGCTCGATCGAAACCAGATTGAAGTCGGGGTCGACGGGACCGAATGGCATGGCGAGAGCCTATGTCCTCGTCCAGTGGACCCTTGCCCCGGTTCCTTGGTTGACGCTCGCGTGGGTGACGCCTACCATGCGCCACCTTTCGCCGCACGGTCATGGGGCCCAAATCCCGCCCGATTGTGATGCGTCGATCCGAATGAAAGGCCACAGCGTGCCCACCAAGTCCACTGCGAAAAAGGCGCCCGTGAAGAAGGCTGCGCCAGCGAAGAAGGTCCCGGCGAAGAAGGCTGCACCGGTCAAGAAGGCGCCCGTGAAGAAGGCTGCACCGGCGAAGAAGGCTGCACCGGTCAAGAAGGCGCCAGCAAAGAAGGCTGCGCCAGCAAAGAAGGCTGCGCCAGCAAAGAAGGCTGCGCCAGCAAAGAAGGCTGCGCCGGTCAAGAAGGCTGCGCCGGTCAAGAAGGCGCCAGCAAAGAAAGCGGCGGTGAAGAAGGCTGCACCGGTCAAGAAGGCGCCCGTGAAGAAGGCCATGCCGCCCGCTCCGCCGAAGAAAAAGGCGAAGCCGGAACCCAAGCGACTGACTGCGTCACCTTTCGACACCACGTTCCTTGAGGCCCAGCGCGCCGAGCTGCTGCGGCAGCGTGCTCGTTACACCGAACACGCAGAGTCCCTGAAGGCGGAGGCTGATGCACTCGCTGCCGAACGCGAGCCGGGCGACGTGCAGTTTGACGATGAGTCAGGCGAGGGCGACACCCTCGCCGTACAACGCGATTTCGACCTCGCTGCCAGCGCACAGGCTCGTGACGCCGTCGACCAGATCGACCACGCCCTGGCCAAGATCGATGGTGGTACGTACGGGATCTGTGAAGTGTCAGGTCAGGCCATCCCCAAAGCGCGACTTGAGGCCATTCCGTGGGCCCGCGAGCGCGTGGAGTACAAGGTCGGGGACTTCGGCCGACGGTGACTGAACAGGAGCCCCGGGAACGCCCGTCGTGGCTCCTTCTCGCATCAGTGGTGGTCGCGGTCCTGGTTGTCGACCAGTTGTCCAAGGCCTGGGCGGTTGAGCGACTCGTCGATGGCCCCATTGACCTTGTTGGTTCGCTGCGGCTTCGTCTGGTGTTCAACGAGGCAAGCGCCTTCAGTATCGGTGGGGGGAGCGCGTGGGGGCCGCTGGTCTCGGTGGTGGGACTCATGCTCATCGCCGGCCTGTTGTGGTACCTGCGTAGTCTCCCCGGGCGACTTCCGGTTGTCGCCGTCGGACTAATCATTGGAGGAGCGGTCGGAAACCTCATTGATCGCGCCGCTCGCAGCGACCGCGGGTTCATGGGCGGTGGTGTGGTCGATTTTGTGGACCTGCAGTGGTGGCCGGTGTTCAATGTCGCCGACGCTGCCGTTGTCGTCGGGGTCCTCCTGTTGATCGGGGTCACCTTGTTCGGCGGATCGTCAGATACTCGAGCGCCCCAGCGCTCCTCAACAGAGTCTGGCGCTGCCAGTGTCGACGATGCGTGAGCCGGTGCCCCAGGCTCTCGTTGGTGAGAGGCTGGACCGGATCGTGTCAATGATGACGGGGTGCAGTCGGGCCGAAGCGACCGACCTGGTGGGCTCAGGGCAGGTACGGGTGAATGGCAAGGTCGTGACCTCGCGCACCCACCGGCTCGCCTTTGGTGATGAGGTGGACGCCCCCGAGTGGGTGCCGGCTGGTGCTCCCGAGATTGAACCCGACACCGACGTTCCGCTCACGGTGGTGTTCGAGGATGAGGACATCGTCGTCGTGAACAAGGACCCCGGGATCGTCGTCCACCCCGGTACCGGCAACCCCAGCGGGACGCTGGTGCACGCACTCGTGGCGCGCTACCCCGAGTTGAGGACGGTGGGGGACCCGGAGCGCCCCGGCATCGTGCATCGACTGGACGCGGATACGAGCGGTCTACTCGTGGTCGCTCGCACGGAGCGTGCGTACGAGTCGCTCGTAGCCCAACTCTCTGATCACAGCGTCAACCGGCAGTACGACGCGTTGGTGTGGGGGGCGTTCGACACCGACAGCGGGCGGGTAGACGCAGCAGTGGGTCGGTCCCGACGGCACCCGACCCGAATGGCGGTGACCGCTGACGGGCGCCACGCCGTGACCGACTACACGGTGGTGAGTACCTGGACGCAGCCGGTGGTGGTGAGCCGGTTGCGCTGCCGCTTGCACACTGGTCGCACCCACCAGATCAGGGTGCATCTGCAGAGCATTGGTCACGCAGTGGTCGGCGATCCGCTCTACGGGGGCGTCCGAGAGAGTCTCGCTTCCCCTCGCTTGTGGTTGCATGCCGCCGAGTTGGGCTTCGCCCATCCGGTCACCGGAGATCCAATGGTGTTCACCGCTGAGCTTCCCGCAGACCTCGCCGAGGTCCTCACCGGGCTGCGCTGACCGCTAGTTGTCTTCCTCGGGCCACGGGCTCTCGCCCCGGGCCATGTCGACGAGGTCCGCGAGGGTGATCTGGCTCAGCAGGGTCCGCATCTTTTCGCCAACCGACGACCACACCGCCAGCAGAACGCACTGCCCTTCATGGTCGCATGCCCCGTCGGTGTGCGGCTCGCCGAAGTCACCGAGGGCGATTGGGCCATCCACGGCGGCGAGGATGGCTGCCAGCGTGATGTCCTTAGGGTCTCGGGCAAGGACGTACCCGCCTCCAACGCCCCGCTTGGACTTCACGAGGCCCGCACCCTTGAGAGCGAGGAGAATCTGTTCGAGGTACGGCTGGGGGAGCCCGGTGCGCTCGGCAATGTCGCGCACCGACGTCGGACCGGCCTCGTCGAGGTGCAGCGCCAACGACAGCAGCGCCCGACTGGCGTAGTCCCCTCGGGTCGATACCTTCACGCTGCCCATCGTAGGTGCTGGGTGGCGGCGCGATGTCGTGTGGTGTCGGTGGCGCCGGTAGCGTCGGGGAGGCGACGGTAGGGTTTTGGCCGTTCAGGCGCGGAAAGGACGATGTTGGGCAACGCACCGGTCATCCCCGATTACGGCGGGGCGTGCATCGCAAATGTCGTGCCCGCCCTCCTCGAACCCGGTGTCCCAGCCCCATCGTGGATGCCGGAGGCAGCGCTCGACGCTTCTCAGGTTGTGCTGTTGGTCCTTGACGGACTGGGGTGGATGCAACTTCGCGATCGCCTCAAGGTCGCACCGACGCTGGCCGCCATGGACGGGCAGGCCATTGACTCGGTGTGTCCGACGACGACAGCGACGGCGTTGACGTCGATCACCACCGGTTTGGCTCCGGGGGATCACGGGGTGGTCGGCTACCGGATCGCCACAGGTGTCGGCGTGCTCAACGTGCTGCGTTGGTCAGTCGACGGCCACGATGCGCGGTCGTCGGAGCCCCCCGAGAAGCTCCAGCCGGTGGAGGCCTTCGTGTCACAGCGGCCGCTGATTGTGACGCGTGCCGAGTTCGCCGAGTCCGGTTTCACCCGTGCCCATCTCGATGGGGTGCGGTTCCGCGGCTACCGGGTGACCTCGACGCTCGTGACCGAGGTGGCCGATGCTCTTCGCCGGCACGAGCCGTTCGTCTACGCGTACTACGACGGACTCGACAAGGTTGGGCACGAATACGGCCTCGCCGAGCACTTCGATGCCGAGTTGGCGTTCGTGGATCGGATGGTCGGAGACCTGCTTGGAGTCCTGCCCCCCGGTGCGGTGCTGCTCGTCACTGCCGATCACGGACAGGTAGAGGTCGGGGAACGGCTGGTGCCGCTGCACGCCGAGGTGCAAGCGCTGTGCTCCCTGCAGTCAGGTGAAGCAAGGTTTCGGTGGCTCCATGCCCGCCCTGGACGCGCCAGTGACCTTCTTGCCACGGCCACCGCTCGCTACAGCGACACCGGTTGGGTAGTCGGCGTCGATCAGGTGATCGACGAGGGATGGTTCGGTCCGTCGGTGACCGACGCCGCCCGGGCACGGTTGGGTGATGTTGCGCTCGTCGCCCGCGATGACGTGGCCTACGTGGATCCGGCGGATACGGGGCCTTACAACCTCATCGGTCGGCACGGATCCATGACCGAGGCCGAAGTCCGGGTGCCACTGCTCGTCGGCAGTCGGTGACCCAAACGAGAGGAGATCTCATGACCCCGACCACGGATGGACACGACGACGGTTTTCCAGCGTCTGGCGAGGGTGGCATCGAGCGGGGACACATCGTCGGGCTCCCCACCGGTGCCGTTCCGTCAGGACCAGATGGCTCCGAGAGCGCTGCAACGGATCAGGCGTCTGTTGCTGAGCCGGCCAAGGTCATGCGCGTCGGTTCGATGATCCGTCAACTGCTCGATGAGGTGCGTTCGACACCACTTGATGAACCCAGTCGGGAGCGTCTCCGCGAGATCTACGACCGGTCGGTGACCGAACTCGGATCGGCCCTTTCAGATGACCTTCGTGAGGAACTCCAGCGGCTGGTGTTTCCCTTCCATCCCGACGAGGTCCCCACCGACGTCGAGCTCCGCATGGCCCAGGCGCAACTCGTTGGGTGGCTCGAAGGTTTGTTCCACGGCATTCAGGCCACCCTGTTCGCCCAGCAGATGGCGGCCCGCCAGCAACTGGAACGGATGCGGCACGAGCTGCCCCAGGGCGCCGAGCCGGGTGAAGCCCGTCCTGGCACCTACCTCTAGGGGCCCGGCGGGGACCGAGTGCGGTCGGGGACCCGACCGGTTTCGGGCACGTCTGGAGGTCGGGAAATTCCTGATGCGTGTCGAACTACACGCGTGTAGGTTTCACGGGGCGGAGCCGGGGGACGGTCCGCCCATCACGTTCGCCGCCGGCTGATGTCGGCATGACGCCTCGAGGAGGTCCGGCCTGTGGCCGATTCGTTCGTCCACCTGCATCTGCACACCGAGTACTCCATGCTCGATGGTGCGTCCCGGGTGGGCGACGTGGTCGCCGCGGCCGCCGCTGACGGCCAGCCGGCGGTGGGGATCACCGACCACGGCAACATGTACGGGGTCCTTGAGCTCTACAAGGCAGCCAAGGACGCTGGGGTCAAGCCGATCGTCGGCATCGAGTTGTACCAGGCGTTCGAGAGTCGCACCGAGCGGTACGCCCGACGGGGTCGCCAGGACGACACCGGCGGTGAAGCCGAGGGTGGCCGCAAGCAGTACTACCACCTGACGGCGTTGGCCGAGTCGAACGTCGGGTACCGGAACCTCATCCAGTTGGCCAGTCGGGCCTACCTCGAGGGCTACTACCAAAAGCCCCGGGTGGACTGGGATCTTCTCGAACAGCACAGCGAGGGCGTGATCGTCACCAGTGGCTGTCTGGGCGGTCAGGTCCTCCAGGCCCTCGTCCCGGCCCCGATCATGGATCCCGACAAGGGACGCACCGACTCACTTACCGAGCAGGAGAGGTTCGACAACGCGGTCGCCATCGCAGGCCGTCTCCAGGACATCTTCGGGCGCGACAACTTCTTCATCGAACTCCAGGATCACGGCATTGGCGCGCAGCGCTGGGCCAATCCCCACCTCGTACGTATCGCTGAGAAGCTTCATGCGCCGCTGCTCGCCACCAACGACAGTCATTACACCCACCAGCACGACCACGAGGCCCACGACGCCCTGCTGTGTGTGCAGACCGGCGCGTTGATGAGCGAGACCAACCGGTTCAAGTTCCACGGGGACCAGCACTACATAAAGTCTGCAGCGGAGATGCGCCATCTGTTCAGCGAGCTTCCCTCATCGTGTGACAACACGTTGTGGATCGCTGAACGGTGTGAGGTCGACATCGAGTTCGGGGTTCCTCGTCTCCCCACCTTCCCGTTGCCCGAAGGCTTTGCTGACGATGCCGCCTATCTTGAGTCGTTGGCATTTGAGGGGGCGCGTAAGCGCTGGGGGGACGTGCTCGATGACACGGTCGTGGAACGTCTGGCGTACGAGTTGCGGGTCATTGCCGACATGGGATTCAGCTCGTACTTCCTCATCGTGTGGGACCTGATCCGTCACGCACGCACCTCAGGCATCCGGGTGGGACCCGGCCGGGGGAGCGCGGCGGGTTGCGCCGTGGCGTACTGCCTGGAGATCACTGACCTTGACCCGATTCGCTACGACCTTCTGTTCGAGCGCTTTTTGAATCCGTCCCGCATCTCGATGCCGGACATCGACATGGACTTCGACTCGCGATACCGCGACGAGATGATCCGCTATGCCGCTGAGCGTTACGGGCGGGATCGTGTGGCTCAGATCGTGACGTTCTCCACGATCAAGGCCCGCGCCGCCGTGCGCGACGCCGCTCGTGTGCTGGGTCAGCCCTATGCCGTGGGTGACACTGTGGCCAAGGCCATGCCGCCGTTGGTCATGGGGCGCGACACCCCATTGCGAGCCTGTTTCGACCTCGACCCCAAGTACGAAGAGGGCTACAAGATGGCGGCCGAGCTTCGTGCGATGTACGAGGCCGACGCCGACGTGGCCAAGGTCATTGATGTTGCCAAGGGCCTTGAGGGTCTGCGTCGCCAGGACGGCATCCACGCTGCTGCGGTGGTGATCACCGACCAGCCGCTCACCGAGTACCTGCCGGTGCAGCGAAAGCCCGAAGCCGGCCAACAGCCTGAGCAAGCCCCGGTCGTCACCCAGTACGAGATGCATGGCGTTGAGGAACTCGGTCTGTTGAAGATGGACTTCCTCGGACTTCGCAACCTTGACGTCATCAGCGACACGGTGGCGTTGGTGGAGCGAACCCGCGGGTTCACGCTCGACATGGAGTCGATTCCGCTTGACGACGAGGCCACCTACGCCATGTTGCAGGACGGGGACTCCATTGGGGTGTTCCAACTCGAGGGTGGCCAGATGCGGGCCCTCATGCGGAACCTCAAGCCGACGAGCTTCGAGGACGTCGCCGCGCTCGTGGCGTTGTACCGCCCGGGGCCGATGGCGGCCAACATGCACAACGACTTCGCCGACCGCAAGAACGGGCGTAAACCCGTGGAGTACCTCCACCCCGACGCTGAGGAGATCCTTGCTGACACGTACGGCCTGATGATCTACCAGGAGTCCGTCATGCGAATCGCCCAGCGGTTCGCCGGGTACTCCCTCGCCGAAGCGGACAACCTCCGCAAGGCATGCGGCAAAAAGATCCGTGAGATGATCGCCAAGGAACGCCAGAAGTTCGTCGAGGGGTGTGAGCAGCAGGGCTACGGCGAAGCGCTCGGACAGCAGTGGTTCGACATCATCGAACCCTTCGCCGACTACGCCTTCAACAAGAGCCACTCCTACGGCTACGGCCTGGTGGCCTACCAGACCGCCTATCTCAAGGCGAACTACCCCGTTGAGTACTCGGCTGCGCTACTTACCAGTGTCAAGCGCGACCTCGACAAGGCCGCCGGCTACCTCAACGACTGCCGAATCCACCGCATCCCCGTGCGGGTGCCCGATGTGAACCGGTCAGGGTCGGATTTCGAGCCGGTGGTGGCCGAGGACGGTTCGGGGGAGATCCTCTTTGGCCTTTCGGCGGTGCGCAACGTCGGGGTGGGCCTCGTCGAACTCATCGTCGCCGAGCGGGACACCGGTGGGCCCTTCACGGACTTCTACGACTTCTGCGAACGCGTCGATCCGAGTGTTCTGAACAAGCGGGCCATCGAGTCGCTCATCAAGGCCGGCGGGTTCGACAGCATGGGCCACCCACGTCAGGGCCTACTCATGGTGTTTGAGATCATCGTGGAACGGATGCTGGCCCGCCGCCGTCGCGAGGCCGAGGGCCAGTTCGAACTGTTCGGAGCTGCTGACCTCGGCGGTGACGGAGGCTTTGACGACGCCCGGGTTCCGGTGCCCGCCACCGAGTTCGACAAGCGCCAACGGTTGGCGTTCGAACGAGAGATGCTCGGGCTCTACGTCTCGGACCACCCACTCATGGGTGCCGAGGCTGCCCTTCGCCGCCGCACTGACGCCAGCCTGTCTGAACTCGACGGCATTGAGGACGGAAGCATTCGTGTGTTCGGTGGTCTGGTCACCGCGCTCAACAAGAAGTGGACCCGCAAGAGCGAGTTGATGGCGGTGTTCGTGCTCGAGGATCTCCAGAGTTCCGCTGAGGTCATGGTCTTTCCCAGGTCCATGTCCCAACACGGTCACCTCCTTGAAGAGGATGCAGTGGTCACGATCAAGTGTCGTGTCGACAAACGCGAGGATCAGGCCAAGCTCATCGCCATGGAGGTCGAACGGTTCGACGCCCTCGGCGACACCGACGTTCCGGTACGTATCAAACTCCCGCCGTCGGGACTTAACCCGACGGTCCTCGACGGCCTCAAGCAGCTGCTCGGCGAACATCCGGGGTCGTCTGAGGTGTTCTTGCATCTCGGGCCCTCCCGGGTGCTGCGTCTGCCGGGCGAGTTCACCGTCGAGCCCTCCACCGGGCTGCTGGCCGAGTTGCGGGTCCTGTTGGGACCCGACGCAGTCATGTCCTGAACCTGACCCGAGTTGGCGATCGGAAGGCCCGCCACGGGTGCACTCTGGGGCGGTATTCGGGTTCCATTTGCGCCCGGAGCGTTCGCGGGGTGCAATAGAGGGTCCTGATGGACATTCCCCTGGGGGCGGGTCGTATGGCAATTGAAGTGACCACCAAGGACTGCACAGCGCTCAGCGACGCTGAACTCGCCGAGATGGCGGACATCTGTGCGGAAGGCCCGAGCCACTTCGAGGCGGGCCTGCTGTCCAAGCAAGCCGAAGCCTGGGTGTTGGTCTCCCTCGTCCGCGAGGGAAGGCTCCTGCGAGCGTTCTCCTACTGCACCCTGGAGCGCATCGGCGGCACGCCGTGCGTGCTCATCGGGGTGGCATCGGTGCGTCGCACCTCCAAGAGGGATTCGGTGTTGCGGGCGTTGGTGACCGAGATGCAGCGACGGGCGGTGCTCGCCTTTCCCGACGAGGACGTCCTCGTCGGCACCCGCTTCACCACCGCGGCGGGGTTTGAGACCTACCGGTCGCTCGTCGACATCGTTCCCCGTCCCGGTCACACCGCCACCGGCGAGGAGCGTGCGTGGGGCCGTCGCCTGGCCAAGCGCTTCGGCGTGGAGAGCAGCGCCTATGACGACCGCAGCTTCATCGCCCGGGGCGACAATGCGTTCCCCCTGGCCTTTGACCACGAGTCGCTCAAGCCCGAGGCGCTTGACGCCGAAGTGGTGGCGCTGTTCGGCAAGGTTGACGACTCACGTGGCGACTCGCTCGTGGCCTTTGGTTGGGCCATGGCCGAGGACCTCGCCAAGCTCGGCTGAGCGTCGACCCGCACCCCGCTCCCGGCGGGGTCGACGATGGTCCACACCACCACGTGACCAGTCCCCTCGGGCCTGACGTCTTGAGCAGTCGATCGTTCGAGGCGCTGGCGTTGCGCCGACACATGGTCCGGGCGTTCGACCCGTCCCGGCCTGTCCGCTCCGAGGAGGTGGACGCTCTCGTGGCCACCGCCTGCACCGCCCCCTCGGCCGGGAACACCCAGGGTTGGCACTTCGTCGTGCTGGAAGGGCCCGAGCAGACCGGACGGTTCTGGTCGGCGAGCCTGCCCGAGGATCGTCGGGAAGGTTTCGGCTGGCCGGGTCTGCTCGATGCTCCGGTGCTGATCTGTCCCGTGGCCGAGCCGGATGCCTACGTGCGCCGCTACGCCGAGTCGGACAAGGCGGGGACCGGCCTCGGAAGCGGAGCGGACGCATGGTCCTTCCCGTACTGGCTGACCGATACGGCGTTCGCCACCATGCAGCTCCTTCTCGCCGCGGAGGAACGAGGCTTGGGGGCGTGCTTCTTCGGCCTGTTCGGTCGCGAGCAGGCGGTGTGTGCCGCTCTCGGCATACCTGAGGGGGTGCGCCCTATTGGCATGGTGGCACTTGGCCACCGTGCCGCGGACCCAACAGCCCACCGTCGGGGGCGCTCCGCTCACCGGCCGCGTCGAAGTGTGGACGAGGTGGTCCACCGCGGCGGATGGTGAGTGCTCAGTTGCCGTCGAGTTGGGCGCTGAGACCTTCGGGCGTGTCAGCAGGAAGGTCACAGACGCGCTGGCGGCACACGTAGGCACGACCCGGCGAGTCGGCGCGGCGCTCCTCCCACAACGGTGAGTCCCAAGGCTCGCCCCACAGCGTCACGGCGTGGGGGCGGAACCGTGCACGCACCACCTCGAGCAGGTCCGCCCGATCCCCGCTGACGACCACCTCGGTGATGCCCTCGGTGTGCAGCTCGACGGCCCCGAGCAGGTGTGTGAAGGCGGTGGGGTGACGTTCGGCGAGTGGGCCGACGAGTCGACAGATGTTCTGGCTGCGTTCGGTGTAGGCGTCGACCCCCGTCATCGCTCCGAGACGGGCGAGAGCCACCGCAGCGAGCGAGTTGGCGGCGGGGGAGGCGTTGTCGGTGAAATCCTTGGGTCGGGTTACCAGCGATGGGGCGTCGCCGCCGGTGGTGAACACGCCGCCATTCGCTTCGTCCCAAAACAGTGCGATCAGCCCGTCGGCCGCCGAGCGGGCGTGGTCAACCCACACCGGGTCTCCCGTGAGTTCGGCGAGTCGCACGAAGGCGTCGACCAGTGCGGCGTAGTCGGCGGCGTAGGCGAGGTGACGGGCCTGACCGACCCCGTTGGGATCCCGTTGCCACGAACGCATCCAGCGGCCGTCTGCACGTCGGAGGTGCTCAACGAGGAACTCCCCGCAACGCAGCGCTTGGCGTGCCCACTCGGGGGAGTCGGTGGCCGCAGCCGCCTCAGCCAGAGTCGCGATCCACAGGGCGTTCCACTCGGTGAGAACCTTGTCGTCAAGGCCGGGGCGAACACGTCGGTCTCGGGCGGCGCCGAGTATCGCCCGTGCCCGGCCGATCACCTCTGGCCGCAACAGGTCACCACGAATCGGGCGCCACAGGATGTTGCTTCCCTCGAAGTTGCCGTCGTCGGTGACTCCCCACCACGCCGCCGCGGTTGCGACCTCGTCATTGCTCAAGCCGCCCTCGGCGAGCGTTCGGGTGAACGCATCGGCTGACCAGGTGTAGAAGAGACCCTCCTCGCCTTCGGAGTCGGCGTCCTCAGCGGAGGCGATTCCGCCCTCGGGACGGGCGAGAACCGTGCTGACGTAGTCCACGGTCTCGTCCAGCACCTGTCGGTAGCGAGCCTGCCCCGTCAGTTGCCAGCCGTGGAGGTAGGCGCGGGCCAAGAAGGCCTGGTCGTAGAGCATCTTTTCGAAGTGGGGCACCAGCCATTCCCGGTCCACGGAGTAGCGGGCGAAGCCTCCACCGATGTGGTCGTACATTCCGCCTGATGCCATGGCGTCAAGGGTGGTGGTCAGCACCTCGAGAACCGTGTCGTCGCCGTCGCGCACCACCGCCCGCGCCAGCAACTCGAGCGACATGGCCTGGGGGAACTTCGGGGCGCCGCCGAACCCACCCCACTGGGGGTCGAACTGGGACACCAACGCCGCAATGGCCGCCGTGACCGCATCGGCGCCGGGGAGGTCCGCCGCCGGTGTCAGGGTCGCCATTCGGCCGAGCGACTCGGTGACGCTGGCGGCCTCATCGTCGAGGTCCTGGCGTTGGGTGCGCCACAGCTCGTCGATGCGCAGGCACAATTCCACGAAACTGATGTGGCCGCTGCGGGACTCCTTGGGGAAGTAGGTGCCGGCGAAGAACGGTCGGCCGTCAGGGAAGGCGAACACCGTCATCGGCCAGCCGCCGCGTCCACTGAGGGCCGTCACGGCGTCCATGTAGACGGCGTCGACGTCGGGTCGCTCTTCCCGGTCCACTTTGACGTTGACGAACAGTTCGTTCATCACGGCTGCCGAATGGGGGTCCTCAAATGATTCGTGCGCCATCACGTGGCACCAGTGGCAGGACGAGTACCCCACGGAGATGAGCAGTGGCCGATCGAGTCGGGCGGCCTCGGCGAGTGCTTCGTCGCCCCAGGGGAACCAGTCCACGGGGTTGTCGGCGTGCTGACGAAGGTACGGGCTGGTTTCGGCAGCGAGGCGATTGGGCACGTTTCGCACCCTAGCGGCGAGGTTCGGTTCGTCTGCGGCCCGTCCTGTCCCGTGTGGTCGGCAACCGGGCCAGGCGCACACGGGCCTCAGCGGGCGAGGTCAGGCGAACGGGGACGACGTGGCGACCCTGTTCCGTGAGGTCAACGACACCGTCAACGCAGCGAGTCGGCTTCGACGGCCGGTCACAGGCTGGCTCGTTGCACCTTGCCCAGTGGCGTGCGCGCAATGGCCTCCACGAACTCGACTCGTCGGGGTGCTGCATGGGCTGGGAGTTCGGCGCGGACGTGGGAGCGAAGCTGGTCGAGCGTGGGAGGTGAGGTGGCGTCGGCGGCGACCACGACGGCGGTGACGACCTGGCCCCACTCGGGGTCGGGCCGGCCCACCACGGCCACCTCGGCCACACCCGGGCAGGTGGCCAGCACCTGTTCAACCGGTGCGGGCCATACGTTCTCGCCTCCGGTGATGATGAGGTCCCCGGCTCGACCGTGCACCACGACCCTCCCAGCGTTCAGCTCACCGAGGTCTCCGGTGTCGAACCAGCCGTCCTGGGCACGGGGATCGATGTCGCCGCTTCGGTCCCGGTAGCAGCGCAGCAGGCTGGGGGAGCGCACCTCGAGGCGACCGTCGGTGCTGCGCACTTCGGTTCCCTCAAGCGGCGTGCCGTCATAGACAATCCCACCCCCGGTCTCAGTCATGCCCCAGGTCACCACGACGTTGTCCCCAACGTCGGACGGCGCCGCCGCTCCGCCCACCAACACGACCCGAAAGCCGCTCGTGTCGGCGCGGCCCAATACCGTGGCGACGAGTGCCGTGAGGGTCACCCCACGTTCGGGGGCCGACGCGATCATCTCGGGGTCGGGTCGGCGGGCGAGCTCGACGGGTGTGCCGGTCACCAGGGCACGCACCACCACGCCGAGTCCTCCGACGTGGGCGAGGGGCAGGCAGGCCAACCATCGGTCGGTCGTCGGATCGACGTCGAGTCGTGCCGAAGTGGCCACGGCCGAGGCGTGAAGGCTGGCGTGGGTCAGCACCACACCCTTGGGTTGACCGGTGCTGCCGCTGGTGGCGACCACGAGGGCGTCGCCGTCCTCGACGGGGCGACCGTCGGGGAGAGCCTCCCAGCGGTCACCGTCGGCGACGTGGGTGGGTGCGAGACGTCCGACGAGGGCGTCGGCGGCCGCCTGTGGAAGCCGGGGATCGAGGGGGAGGGCGGCGTGGCCGGCGTCCCAGATTCGCTCCAGTGTCTCCACGAACGACGCCGTACCCACCGCAGGGACCAGCACGAGGTTGCGCACACCTCCACGGTAACGGTCCGGGCGGACCTGCCCTCGCCCCACAATTCGTCACCCGGTGACAGGGCGTGCAACGCTCTGGGGGTGACCGACCCAGCTGCAACCACCATCCGGCCGGCTGCCGACTGGCAATCCGCCGGGGACTACCACGACATCCGTTACGAGATCGCTGAGGGGATCGCCAAGATCACCATCAACCGGCCTGAGGTGCGCAACGCCTTCCGCCCCCAGACGCTCTTTGAGTTGTCTGACGCCTTCGACCATGCCCGCGACAACCCCGAGGTGGGTGTGATCATCCTGACCGGCCAGGGCGACATGGCGTTCTGCTCGGGTGGGGACCAGCGCATCCGGGGCAACGACGGGTACATCGGCAGTGACGAGGTCGCCCAGCGGGGCATTGGTCGTCTCAACGTCCTCGACCTCCAGATCCAGATCCGTCGCACCCCCAAGCCGGTGGTGGCCATGGTGGCGGGGTACGCCATCGGTGGTGGGCACGTCCTCCACGTGGTGTGCGACCTGTCGATCGCTGCGGACAACGCGCGCTTTGGCCAGACCGGTCCGAAGGTGGGTTCGTTCGACGGGGGATACGGGTCGGGTCTGCTCGCCGCCAACATCGGGCAGAAGAAGGCCCGGGAGATCTGGTTCCTGTGCCGGCAGTACGACGCCGCTCAGGCCCTCGACATGGGTCTGGTCAACGCCGTGGTCCCCCTCGCCGAGCTGGAGGAGGAGACCGTGCAGTGGTGTCGCGAGATGCTCACGATGTCGCCGCTGGCGTTGCGCATGGTCAAGGCGTCAATGAATGCTGCCGATGACGGCCTCGCCGGCATCCAGCAACTCGCCGGCGACGCGACACTGCTGTTCTACATGACCGAGGAAGCCCAAGAGGGGCGTGACGCCTACAAGAACAAGCGTCGTCCCGAATTCGAACGCTTCCCGAGGCGACCCTGAGCGCGATGGCCGACGGCGCAGGCGGCCCCTCGGGGGTCGCCCTGTGGGTGGCGGGTGCCCGCCCCCGCACGTTGCCCGCAGCGATCGTTCCGGTGCTCGTCGGTACCGCAACGGCCGCTGGTTCAGCCGCTGCACTCGGTTGGGGCCGCGGTCTCAACGGCTGGCGGTTCGTGGCCGCTGCGATTGTGGCTCTCGCCATTCAGGTCGGCACGAACTACGCCAACGATTACTCCGACGGCAAGCGCGGTACTGACAGCGCCTCGCGGGTTGGCCCGGTGCGTCTGGTCGGTGCGGGACTCGCCACACCGGCAGCGGTCAAACGTGCGGCGGTGCTGTCGTTCGGGGTGGCGGCGGTTGCGGGGCTGTGGCTGGCGGCGGTGACCACGTGGTGGCTGGTGCCGCTCGGTGCCGTGTGTTTCGCAGCAGGTTGGCTCTACACCGGAGGCCCCCGTCCCTACGGGTACGCCGGGTTCGGTGAGGTGTTCGTGTTCGTGTTCTTCGGTCTCGTCGCCACCGTGGGCTCGGCCTTCGTCCAGGTTGACGAGGTTCGTTCCCTTGCGGTGGCTGCGGCGGTTCCCGTCGGGTTGTTGGCCACTGCGTTGCTGGTGGTCAACAACCTCCGTGACATCCCCACCGACGCCGTGGCGGGCAAGCGGACCCTGGCGGTGCGCATCGGAGACCGCAACACGCGTCTGTTGTACGTGGCGCTCATGGTGGCCCCCCTGCTGTGCGTCCCGTTCGTGGCCGGACTGTCCGGGCGGATCTTCGCCGCTGCTGCGCTGTTCAGCGTCGTGTTGGCCCGCATCCCCGTACAGCGTGTCCTCGAAGGGGTCTCGGGGCCGGGTCTCATCGGGGTGCTGGGGGCCACCGGCCGGGTCCAGTTGGTCTTCGGGGTGCTGTTCGCCGGTGGTCTGGCCTGGGGTGTCGTTCCCGCCTAGCGGACCGCTTCGCCGCCGGTAAGGCCCGACAACCACGTCGTCACCGTGGCGGCGAACGCCCCGGGGTTCTCGAGGTGGACGCTGTGACCGGCGCCGGGCACCACCTCCACGTCGCATGGCCCCCCGAAGCGGGCGGCCATGGTTCGAGCCATCGTCGTGAACTTCACGTCGTCACCGCCGGTCACGCAAAGCACCGGGCAGGTGATGGTCCCGAGCATCTCCCACAGCGGCTCCTGGGCGCCCGTGCCCGCCAACCGCAAACTCGAAGCCAGCCCCTCGGCGGTGTTGGTGAGGCGCTCGGCTCGCTGGTCGTTGTTGGGGCCCAGTCCAGCGAACAGGGGATTGTGGAGCCACTCACCGATGAACGCGGGGACGCCGATGTCGAGGATCCGCTCGGCGAGCGCCTCGTCGGCACGTCGCCGTTCGCCACGTTCGGCGTCGTCGGCGATCCCGGGGGACGCACCCACCAAGACGAGGCCCGCCACGAGGTCAGGCCGGGCCAGCGCCGCATGCAGGGCCAGTCGGCCACCCATGGAGTATCCGATCAGTACGGACGTGCCGAGGGCAGCGGCGTAGCGCCCACCGGCGGTGGGCAGGTCCATTGCGAGATTCGCTGCGGCGCCGTGTCCCGGGGCGTCGACGGTGACGATCTCACCGTGGTCGGCGAGCATCTCGGGCACCGGACCCCAGCAACGGCGGGTCTGGGTGAACCCGTGGATCAGGGCGACCCGTCGGCCACGGGAGCCCGGCACGGTCTCGGAGGGGATCTCGGCGGCGTCGGGTTGGGACCTCATCGTGGGTGCAACCGTAGGCTGTTGGCGTGCCCGAACCTCACGCCGGCGACGTCGCTGCCACGTTCTGCGCCACATTGGTCGACGAATGGGTTCGCCACGGGGTGACCCGTGCAGTGGTCGCTCCCGGTTCGCGCTCGACCCCGATGGCCCTGGCGTTGCTGGCCGATCCTCGTGTAGCGGTCTCGGTGCATCACGACGAACGTTCCGCCGGGTTCGTGGCGCTCGGCGTGGGGATCGCCACGGGACTGCCGGCGGTGGTGTTGACCACGTCGGGTACCGCCACGGCGGAGCTGCACGCTGCGGTGGTTGAGGCCCATCACGCCGAGGTCCCCGTGTTGGTGTGCACCGCCGATCGGCCACCTGAACTCCACGGTGTTGGTGCCCCCCAGACCATCGACCAGACGAATCTGTACGGGTCGGCGGTGCGGGCGTTCTACGACCCGGGCGTCCCTGATGGCAGGGACTCAGCGGACTGGCGACACCTCGCCCGGTCTGCGCTGGATGCGGCGTTGGGTTCGCCGCCGGGGCCGGTGCAGGTCAACTTGGCGTTCACCGAACCGCTGGTGGGTGCGCCCGGTCCGCTCCCCGACGTCGACGGTTCGACGACGGCCGGTGCGGGTGGGTGCGAACCCGACACCGCAGAGGTCGCCCTGGTCGCTGACGCCGCCCGATTCGCGCGTGGTGTGATCGTGGCCGGGGGCGGCATCGCCCGACCCGCCGACGTGCTGGCGTTGGCGGCAAGGCTCGGTTGGCCAGTGATCGCTGACCCCCGCAGCGGATGCCGCGTCGAGCATCCGTGTGTGGTGGCCCACGTCGACGCCCTGCTGCGCGACCCGCCGACCGCCACCCGGCTCAACCCCGAGGTGGTGCTGCGCCTCGGTGACCTGCCGGCGTCAAAGGTGCTCGGGCGCTGGCTCGACGACATCGATGGTGCCCGACAGATCGGCGTCACCACTTACGGGACCCGGTTCGATCCCGGCCGATCGCTCGACGTTCTGATCGCTGGCGAGCCCGGTGCGTTGTGCGCTGCGGTGACCGGACAACTCGAGTCGCCCTCCGATTCGGGTGAGCGAGGGTGGCTGGCGACGTGGCGGGTCGCTGACGACGCTGCAGCCCAAGCGATTGCCGCCACCGTTGACGCTGCCGGTGAACCCTCCGAGCCGGCGGTGGCCCGCACCGTGGTCGCCTCGGCACCCCGAGGGGTCACGTTGGTCGTGTCGTCGTCAATGCCGATCCGCGACGTCGAGTGGTATTCGGCGCCCCGCAGCGATCTTGGGGTGCGCGCCAACCGGGGAGCCAACGGCATTGACGGTGTGGTCTCGACCGCACTGGGGATGGCCCTGGCCTCGTCGGACCCGGTGGTGGTGCTCATCGGTGACGTCGCCGCACTGCACGACTCCACTGCGCTCGTCGGGCTGCCCGCCCGCGGCGTGGATCTCACCGTGGTGGTGGTGGACAACGACGGGGGCGGGATCTTTTCGTTCCTGCCACAGTCGGCGGCGCTGGATGCCCGATCGTTCGAGGTGTTGTTCGGCACGCCCCATGGGGTGGACCTGGTGGGGTTGGCCGCCGCTCACGGGATATCGGCGGCGATACTGCGTACGACCGATGAGCTCGCAACCTTCGTGTCGGGGGCGATACCGGGGAGTGGCGCCCGGGTCGGGGTGGTGCACACCGAGCGGGCCACCAACGTCGAGGTGCACGACGCCGTGCACGCCTCGGTGGCCGACGCGCTCCGAAGCGCACCCACCGGGGAGTAGATCAGGGTCGGACGATGGCGCCGAGCATGGCCTGCAGCTTGGCCCGCGTCTCGGCGAGCTCGGCCACCGGGTCGCTGTCGGCCACCACGCCGACACCGGCGAGCACCCGGGCGGTGGCGCCGTCGATCTGGGCGCCTCGGATCCCGACCGCCCACGACCCGTTGCCCGCCGAGTCCACCCACCCCACCGGGCCGGCGTAGCGACCCCGGTCGATGTTCTCGTGACGCCCGATGAGCTCAAGTGCGGCGGGGCGCGGGCGGCCGCACACCGCCGGGGTCGGGTGAAGGACCGTGACGAGTTCGACCACTGACGCCGGTGGCGAACTGAGACGACCCTGCACCCGGGTGCCGAGGTGTTGCACGTTCGCCATGGCCACCACCGACGGCTCGGCGTCCTCGTCCAGATAGGAGCAGAACCCGATGAGGGTGTCGTGCACCAGGTCGATGGTGTGGCGGTGTTCGACGCGATTCTTCTCCGACGCCAGCAGTGCAGCGCCGAGTCGGGCGTCGGCTGCGGGGTCGCCCGAGCGGGGTGCGGTGCCGGCCATGGGGTGGCACCGCACGATGTCCCCGACGCGGGCGACCAACAACTCGGGGCTCGCCCCCACAAAGCCGTCGATGCTGAAACGGAGCGCATCGGGAAACGTCCGGCGCAGCCGTCGCAGGATGGCGGCCACCGGCAGGTCGTCGTCGGCCTCCACCACGATCTCGCGTGCCAGCACCACTTTGTCCGCCACCCCCGAACGTAGCTGTTCGCACGCGGCGGCCACCGCGGCACACCACGCTGCGGGATCGGGCACCGTCCGCAGCGACAGGGTCGACGGGGTGAGCGGTTCAGACGTCGAGAAGCCCGCCAGCGTGCGTTCGTCGTGGTCGGCCAGATCGCTGAGCAGGCCGTCGACTGCCCGGTCATGATCGTCGTCGGTGGCTCCGTCGGCCAGCACCGTGGTCACCCACCGGGTGCCGTCGCCGGCCGAACCGACGAGGATCTCGGGCAGCACCAGTTCGGCGGGACGATCAGGGTCGAACGGCCATGCACCGAGGGCCACGGGTCCACTGCCGGGGGCGCCGAGTTCGTCGTGGGTGTCGACGGCGCCGAGGAACGCCGCCACCTCCGCCGCGCAGCGAGCCGGGTCGGATCGGTCCACCACGAGTCGTGCCGCCTCACCACGACCGGCGAGGGAGGTGTCAGGTGAGTCCCACAACACCCCGCTGCCGCCCGCCACCGACACCAGGTCGACCTCGACGTCGAGTCGGCGCGACCGTGCGCGCAACGTGCCGGGGTTGGTCACGTACCGCTCCGTGTGGCGGTGATGAGCTGGGCAACCCCGGTGGTGAGTTCGACACGGCGCACGTCGTGGAACCCCGCGTCGGCGACCATGGCACACAGCGCGTCGGGTGCCGGCAGGTACGCCACCGAGCGCGGTAGGTAACGGTAGGCGTCCTTGTCCGACAGGAGTCGACCCACGAACGGCACGACCTTGCCGAAGTAGACGCCGTGTCCCCAGCGCATCAACGGGTTGGCCGGTTCGGACACGTCGAGCAGGGCGATGCGACCCCCGGGGGTCACGATGCGGGCCACCTCGGCGAGGAACGGGGGGATCTCAACGAAGTTGCGGAGCGCGAACCCGCACGTCACGCCTTCGACGCTCCCGTCGGGCAGTGGGAGGGCGAGGGCGTCAGCCTGGGCGAGGGGAGCGGTGGTGCGGGCGGCGGCGAGCATCCCAAATGACAGGTCCATCCCCACGGGTCGCAACCCGGCATCGGCGAGGTCCCGGCAGAAGTCCCCGGTGCCGCACGCCAGGTCCACCACGACCGCCCCCGCAGGGAGGCCGAGCGATCTCACCGCCCGACGCCGCCAGCGCACGTCGAGTCGACCCGTCATGATGCGGTTCACGAGGTCGTAGCGAGGGGCAATGGTGTCGAACATCGACTTCACCGCGGCTCGCTTGTCCTCCCCGGTGTGCAGCGTCCCTTCAGCGGTGAAGGGGGCGGGGGCGCCGTTCGGACCGTCGGTGGGGCTCACGTGTCCAGCCTACGGCGCCGCCGCGGAGGGGCACTGATCGGGCGGGGGTGGCAGACTGCTGCCATGGCAATCGACTTCACCTTCCCGCCCGAGATCGATGAGGTCCGGGACCGTGTCCGCACTTTCCTCGACGAACGGGTGAGGCCCCTCGAGGCGAAACTGGAGGCGAACGGGTGGGACCGCGGCGACCTCGTGCGGGGCATCGTGGAGTTGCGCGAGGAAGCCAAGGCGATCGGGCTGTGGTTGCCTCACATGCCTGTCGAGTGGGGAGGCATGGGGCTCACCCACGTGCAGATGGCGGCGGTGTCCGCCGAGTGTGGCAAGACCCGTCTCGGCTCGTTCATCCTCAACGCCCAAGCTCCCGACGAGGGCAACATGCACACGTTGTTGCACTGGGCGACCGACACCCAAAAAGAGGACTATCTGCGTCCGCTGTGTGAGGGGACCAAGCGGTCGTGTTTCGCCATGACCGAACCCGAGGTGGCCGGGTCGGACCCCACCTTGATCCGCACCAACGCCTACCCCGACGGTGACGAATGGGTCATCAACGGTCACAAGTGGTTCATCTCCGGTGCCCGCGGCGCCCAGTTCGCCATCCTCATCGCCCGCACCGAGGAGGACCCCGACCTCCCTCAGGCGGCCAACTCGGCGTTCCTCGTGGACATCCCATCTGAGGGGTGGGAGATCGTGCGTGACGTTGAGACGATGTCGGGTGGGCACAACCACTGCGAGATCCTCATCACCGACCTTCGGGTCCACAAGGACAAGATGCTCGGCGGTCGGGGCCAGGGCCACCTGCTGGGTCAGGCCCGCCTCGGCCCGGCCCGCCTGGCGCACTGCATGCGCTGGATCGGTCAGGCCGAGGTGGCCCTCGACATGATGGTGGACCGGTCACTGAACCGGTACAGCCACGGCTCCCTTCTCGCCGAGAAGCAGGGCATCCAGTGGATGATTGCGGATTCGGCCATGGAGCTGTACCAGTGCAAGCTCATGGTGCTCCACGCTGCGTACCTCATCGACCTCGGGGTCGACTTCAAAAGCGAGGTGTCGATGGCCAAGCACTTCGTGGCCAACACGTTGTGGCGGGTCATTGACCGGGCCATCCAGGTCCACGGGGCACTCGGCTACTCCACCGACACTCCGCTGGCCGACATGATGAAACAAGCCCGCTGGGCCCGGTTCGCTGACGGTGCCGATGAGATCCACATGATGCGCATCGCTCAGCGCACCATCGCCGCCTACAGCGACCACGGGACCACCAAGGCCGCCACCGGCAACCTCCCGCTGTAGTGCCCCGCCGGCCCGCCATCGTTCCGCCCCTGCGGTTGATGCCTGTGGCAATGCTGTGCGTCGGGGTGTTGACCCTCGCCGGTTGTGGCGGTGGAACCGAGGTGGCCTCACCCCCGACGAGCGACCCGGTGTGTGACGCCATGGTCGAGGTGGCCGGGGTGTGGACCACTCAGGCCCCCGAACGTCTTCTCGGGGAGGAGGCGGCTCTGGGAGCGTTCGCTGCGGGTCTGCAGGGTGGGTTCGATCGGGCCATCGCCGTTTTGGTCGACAACGCGCCGGCCGACATCGACACCGATCTTGAGACGGTGCAGGACGCACTGACTGAGATATATGCCGATGCCCTGGCGTTCGCCGCCGGGGACTCCACGGCAGTTCCGGCCCAGACGGACACGCAGCGTGCGGCGCTGGGTCGGGTCGACGACTGGGCCCGCCAGCGCTGCCCCGACACCCGTTGGTGAACGGCGCTCAGGCGCGGTTCGAGTGGTCCTCGGCCACCTGACGGGCCCAGCGGTAGTCCGCCTTGCCTGCAGGGGAGCGCATCACCTTGTCCACGAAGATGATGTCCTTGGGCAACTTGTAGCGGGCCACGTGGCGTCCACACTCGTCGAGGAGGCTGGCGATCGACGCCTCGGTGCCCTCGCTCAACTGCACGACGGCCACCACTTCCGAACCCCAGCGCTCACTCGGTCGTCCGGCTACCACCACGTCGTACACGGCCGGGTGGTGGGCGAGGGCCTGTTCGACCTCTTCGGCGAAGATTTTCTCCCCGCCGGAGTTGATGGTCACCGAATCCCGACCGTGCAACTCCAACAACCCGTCGGCGTCGATCCGGGCTCGGTCACCGGGTACGGCCATGCGTCGGCCCTCAATGACGGGGAACGTGCGGGCCGTCTTGTCGGGGTCGCCGAGGTAGCCGAGCGGGACCCGTCCCTCCTGGGCGAGCCAGCCCAGTTCGGTGTCGGAGCCGCCCAGGATCCGGGTCATGTCCTCGTCCACCACGCACATCCCCGGTTCCGGAGTGAACGTGCCGGTGCTCGTGGTCTGCCCGGCGCCCACCACCTGTCGGGCCTGGGTGCCGGTCTCCGATGATCCCAGCCCGTCCATGATCGCCATCTGGGGGATCGAGTCGAGGAACCGGGCCTTGAGTGGGGCACCAAGCGCGGCACCTCCACTGACGAGCATGAACATTGACGACACGTCGTAGTCGCCACGGTCGAGTTCGTCGAGCAGTGGGCGGGCAAACGCGTCACCCACGATCAGCATGACCGCCACCCCTTCGGCCTGCACCGTCGACCACACGTCGGCGCTGTCGAGGGTGGTGGGGTTCGACGGGATGACGACGGTGTTCCCGCCGGTGAGGGCATTGAACGCCAGCCAGTGGGCGGCACCATGCATGAACGGGGCTGCGGGCAGCACCTTCATGCCGCCGTTGACCGCAGCAGCGGCAATTTCGTCGAGGCTCGCCCACTCCTCGGTGCCGTTGCGGCCACCGAGCGACGCGCAGAAAATGTCGGCTTGGCGCCAAAGGACACCCTTTGGCATGCCGGTGGTACCGCCCGTGTAGAGGATGTAGAGGTCATCTGGCGACGGATCTCCGGGCATGTCGGCGGAGGCCGCAGCGAGTGCCGACTCGTAGTCAACCGCGCCGGGCAGCAGGGCCTCGCCGGACCCGTCGTCGACCTGCAACAACAACTCGAGGGACGGCACCTGGGCGGCGACGGCGGCCACCCGGGGAGCGAAACATGCGTGGTAGATGAGGCCCCGGGCCTTGGCGTCGTTGAGGAGGTAGACGAGCTCCTCCTCCACGTAGCGGTAGTTCACGTTGAACGGTGCCACCCGGGCCTTGTACGCACCCAGCATGCCCTCGAGGTACTCGTTGCCGTTGTGGAGGTACAGGCCGATCTGGTCCTGGCCGGATTCGTGCCCGGCGAGGGTGTCGCGCTCGGCGTCCACCCTGAACCGGTGATCGATGAGGACATTGGCCAGACGGCGGGTGCGTTCGGCGAGCTCGGCGTAGGTGAAGCGGCGGTCCCGCCACACGATGGCTTCCCGGTCGGGAATGGCGGCCGCCACCGCCTCGTTGACGATGCCAAGGTTGAACTCCATTACAAACCCCCGACGACAGGCCGGGGGAGAGCACCCTCCGGCGACACTGTTGTGGCGGTGACCCTACCGGGCCGGTGGGGTGGTGGTCGTCTCAGGGGTTCACGGCCCACTGGGCGCGGCGGCGGCGCCGACGCAGCGACTGCGAACCGGGGGAGGGTTGCCGGACACGATGGCGTCGACCACGAGACGTTGCACGCACGGGCTGGCGTCCAAGGAGGTGTGCCCGTCGGCCTCGTGGACGATGAGCGAACTGGTGCGGAGCGCGGCGTGCACCGCTTCGGCGGCCTCCAACGGGGTGGCGCGGTCCCCGGTTGCGCCGACCACGATGACCACCGCCGGGCTGTCAGCGGTCGTCGCCTGCCACGGGGTTGTCTCTCCTCCCGGCCACAGTGCACACCCGGCCACCTCTGCGGCGATGGCCGCTCCGAGTCGTGGCGAGACGTCCGTGATGCGTTCGGCGAGGGCGGCGTGTGCAACGGGGTCTGGCGGGTGGGGAAGGTCGCTGCACAAGGTGCCGAGGTAGGCGGTGAACGAGCCGCCGTTGAAGTACCTGTCGGCGAGTCGGACGAGGGCGGTCGGGTCTCCGGCGATCGCCGAGTTGAGTGCCATGCGCAACTGTCCGGCGCCTGAGGGCGAGTACGTAGTGGCGATGGTGGCGAACGCCAGGGTGGTGGGGTCAACGCCGGGGGTGGCGGCGGCGACGTCGAAGAGGTTCGGGCCCCCGGGTTGCGCTCCTGCGATCGTGACGAACTCCTCCATCGCTGCGGCCTGGGATCCGAGGAGCGCTTCGAGATCGTCGGCGGGGTCAACGACCCCGTCGAGCACCATGGTGCGCACCGCGTCGGGGTACTGGCGCAGGTAGGCCAGACCGAGGTAGGTCCCGTAGGAGAAACCGAGGTAGTTGATGCGATCGATGCCGAGACCGACGCGCAAGGTGTCAAGGTCGGCAACGCCTTGGGCCGTGCCGAGGTGATCAACGAGGTCGGGTGACCCCGCCGTGCACGCCGCCACGAACCTCTCGAGCGCAGCAACGTCGGTGGGGTTGCGGTGGATGTTCGTGCCGTTGCGTCCACCTACCCCGGTGCAGTCGAGATTGGTGCTCCGACCCACACCGCGCGGATCCCACGACACGAGGTCGAACCGCTCGAGGAGCACTGCGGGCCAGGCGCCGGACACGACACGGTCGACCGCTGTGCCGCCCGGCCCGCCAGGGTTCACGAACAGGGTGCCGGCCGACTCGCCGGTGGCGGGGCGTCGGGCGACGGCAATGTCGAGCGTGGGCCCGTTGGGCTCCGTCCAGTCCGCCGGGACCACCAAGGTGGCGCACTCAGCCGCATCCCCACAGGGTGACCACACCAGTGGCGTGGTCACCTCGCTGGTCGGTGGAATGGACGTTGAGGTCTGACCGACGGTGGTGTCAGTGGACGACCCGCACCCCGAGGCGGCAAGCACGACGACTGCGACAAGGGCCACGACGGGCCGCAACGGTGATGACGAGGCCCGGGTCCGTTCGCTTCGGGGCCGTGGCGGTCTCACGCCGTCACGAGAACCAGATGCGCTGATACTGGCGGCTCATGGGGTGGACCAACAAGACAAAGAGCGCCACCGGGAACACCAGGGACATGAGCAGCGCCAACTGGAACAGCGATCCGAGACCGTTGGACACCACGTAGGCGGCGAACGGAACCAGTGACAGTCCGGCGGTCCCCACCCCGAGGTAGTACCCCCAGCGCTTCTCGTTGGCGATGCCATAGCCACCGGCCGCCATGCCGAGGGTGAGGACCAGGCCGGGAAGGAACCCGAAGAAGAACAGCGGACTGCTGCCGAACAGCAGACCGAAGGCGGCGTTGAAATAGAGCAGGAACGTCGCGATGTAGAGGGTCTGGGGCTGGGATGGGTTGACGAACCGGCGGGTCTTCACCCCCACAGTGTGGCACCGTGAGGCGCTGCATCCCCACCCCGGTGGTCGCCGGTGGTCCGTGACTGAGCAGGTGGGTCATTGAGGCAGATCGAAGGGGCTGGG